>TARA_R110001583_G_scaffold18601_1_pt1 | contig 27803 bp, 15 predicted proteins | sample TARA_R110001583 | Tara Oceans TARA_R110001583 (sample SAMEA4398432) | marine metagenome | biome: Polar Biome; feature: [MES] marine water layer (ENVO:01000295) within the mesopelagic zone...; material: water (ENVO:00002006), including particulate matter (ENVO:01000060) such as...... | reverse complement strand
CTTGTCCTAGAGTCAATATTGGTAAGAGCAACCATCCCCAAATAAATCCATTTGCAACCCAAAACGTTCCTGCCTGCTGAAGCTGATTCATCAATTGAAGAATCATAACCACAAATGCGGTATTTCTAACAAAAGACTCTAATCCAGACTTGCTGCCTACATTGAGCCATAACTTTAACCAGGCTTGTTTTTTAAACCGTATGTCTTTGTAAGATAGCTTAATGCCATTGTGCTTAAGTAACTGAAGAGCAACAAAAATTAATAATGAATTCACTAAAATATTTGTCACTGCAATACCATTTACACCAAGCTTATAAGAAAACGGTAGTTGGCTAACCAGGGCACTATCACAAACTACGGTAAGTACTGTTTGGATGACTAAAAGCGTATAAAGAGCTTTGTACTTGCTGTGAAGCACAAGAAGCAAATTTATAAACATATACCCACTAGAAATAAAAATAGCGAGTGCTTCCAAGCGGATATAGACAATAGTGTCTTGCAATAGCATGCTGTTTTGCTGCATGGCTGTAACAAGCTGAGGAGTAAATTGAACGACAAAAGCCGTCATGATGGCATAAACCAAAACAATGATAGCTAAAGATGAAACTGCCCTTTTTCTAAACTCTACGGGGTTTAAGAAAGCTTGTCCCAATATGAAGGCTAATGGAAGCATGAGAGCTTCACCAATGACCTCATAACCAATGTTTAACCAGGCAACTTGGGCCGCAATGCTGAGCGCCCAACTATCCGGCATACTGCCAATAAAATGAATACGAGTGGTCGCATAAATAAGTGGGATGAATGAGCTGACAATTAAGGCTAACCAAAGCTTAAAGTTAATTTGCTTTAAGTCCGCTTTTAACATAAAAATCCTTTTTAATTATCTAAGTAGTAATGCTCCTCTTTTCAAAGAGGAGCATTACTCAATGTCTTTTTTAAACATGGTCATGTGAATTGTATTATTAAGCTACCCACTTCTTACCGTTCGCAGCGAAGTCGACGATCATGTCGTAAACCCTGTCGCACTTTTCTTTAAACTCGACTCGTCTATAGCTGTCTGGCAAATCTTTATCTAGAACATCTTCAATCGCGGCTCTAACTTGGCGTTGTGTTTGTCCGTCTTTCCACCAATCCTGGACTAGGACTTTAGGGTGGCTTTGTAATAGACGAACGATAAGGTCTTTCGCTGCGAGTTTAACGTTTTGCTCTTCTGCTTTTGTGAGCTTTTCTTTTTTAAGGAGGTCGTACAACTCAAGTTCGTCTTCTGTGAGCCCTTCGCGTACATGTCGTTCATCTTCTTCTTTTAAATTTTCAGCGAAGTCCATTAAGTCATCAAAATAGTTTTCGGTAGAAGAGCCACCAACATTGTATTTATCAATGATTTCTTGCAGCTTCACCGCAAAGTCTGTGCGATTAAGGTTTACCTGCATCATTTGCTGAAGCTTATTTTCGATGAAGGCTTTTACTTCTGCAATTTCGATGTTTTTGTAAGTGGCTTGGGCAAATTCTTCTTTGAGTTTTTCAAAATTGAGCTTACTCAAGTCCCACGTTTTGCCTTTTTGAACAATATTGTATTGAGCTTGGTGTTCTTTGATGGAGAATTTCTCGGCATTGTCTACGACGACACTTTCATCCAGTAGTTCTGAAATTTGCATCGTCAGTTCATCAATGTCGGCTTCATCGATTTTGGAATCAATGATGCCACGTAAATACTGAATAACGGCAATTAATGGACGTCGTTTCTGTTGGAGTATTTCTGGTTTGCACGCTTCATAAAGAGAGGACACCGTGTTGTCGTAAACGTAAAACGACTTACGCCATTCATCTTTGCCCAGCAGAATATCGGCATAATAATCAAACAACTCAATGTTCTTAAATACTTCGTCTTGGTCGGCAATGGCGTTTAAGTCGATATTGATTTCTTGGCACCAACCATAGGCCTGAGCAATGGCATCATCTAAAAGACGAAATAATTCTGATTTTTCTTGAACAGGCTGAGCGCTATTTTCTTCACCTTGGGCGTAGTCATTAAGCGCTTTTTTCATATTACGGAAAACATTGTAATAGTCGACAATTTCGCCGTTTTTCTTATCAACCAGTTTGCCGTTATAGCCTTGTATTTGATAAGACGCTACGCGATTGGCACGAGCGATGGTCTGCATCAGTGTGTGGTCTTTCATCGGTTTATCGATATAAAGCGTCGAGACAGTTTGTGCATCAAATCCGGTTAGCCACATGGCACAAACGAAGACTAACTGAAGCGGGTTTTCCGGATCTTTAAAATTTTCTTCGATACCTTGGCCGTGTTCATCTATTTGTTCAAAACGTTCGGCATGAGGCTTGATGTTAAGCTTGGCGAGTTGGAATTTCTTTTCATCGGCTTTACTGTCACTGATTACGACCGCCATATCAACAGACTTCATGTAGGCGATCATTTTCTTAAATCGTTCGCGCTCAATATCGTTATCTGTGGCTTTAATAATACCACGCAGTCGTTTTATTTCAGCTTTCCAGTGTTTTTGTACCTTGTCGTACATTTTTATCGCAGTGAATTTATCTAGTGAGATCACCATGCCTTTACCTAAATAACCTCGGCGTGGGAAATGGTAAACAATGTCTTGAGCAATGGTTTCTAAACGATCATCACGGACAATAACCTGCATTTCTTTCGAAAATTTCTTTTCAAACTTTTGTTGTTGAGCATCGTCTAGGTTTTGATCTTCTAACAGTTCATAGAACTCCTCTCCAAGATCATCATTCTGGAGCAATACTTCAGGAACTCGTTTGTGATAGAACAGTGGCACGGTAGCGCCATCTTCCATGGCTTGCTGGAAGTTGTATTCTGAAACATAATCGCCAAACCATTTATTTGTCTTACGGCCTTTTCCTAATAAAGGTGTGCCGGTGAATGCGATGAAGTGCGCGCCTTTTAGCCCCGCACGCATATTTTCAGCAAGGTCTTTATATTGAGTTCGGTGTGCTTCATCGACAATAACGATGACTTCGCGGTCACTCTTTTCCAATAGCAAAGGGAATGTTTTTCCTTTGTCATAACGAAACTTTTGAATCAACGTGAAAACTAACTTTTTATTCAAGCCTTCTTTAGTATTTGGCTAAATGCGTTCAAATCAGGCCATGACCTGCACATCTAGCTGCCATTTATATCCATTAGATAGCTACATTCAGGAAAATTATTAGCGCCATCTTTAAAATGTTTCATATAAAGTTGCGCTTCTCAAATCTGTCTCTGAATTTCATGAAGACTCCCCAGACAATAATTAACGTTAAAATCAGGTAATTGCAATTGATGAAATTTCAAATTCCTCTCTCTGTTTAGACCTATCCATGTGAACATATAAAGAATGCTCAATTGCATCAGCGTCATTAATAGGATTTTGTAAAATACTCAGAATAAACTCACCTGTGGGCGATTTAAAGAGACGATACAAATAGTACTTAGTTGAATGCTCCTTAGCAGCCTTTTTTTCGTTACCCCTAAGCTCAATTGAAGCCCCACCACTTCCTTTTCCCTTAGCTTCAATGAAACGTTCGACTTCACGAAGATCTCTGTGCTTATTAGACCTAAAACGCTCTCTTGCTTCCTCCGAGCCAAAACTAAGAACATCGCATCCTAACCCTTCATCCCCCATATATTGACCAACTAGAAGTGGATAACGCGGAGGGGTAAAACTCTCTTCTATCTCCATAATTTTACTTTCAACAAAGTCCCCACTAACTGGCTGATAAGAACGTGACCATCCTGTAGTGAAACTGCGCCGACTCTTCACTCTCAACTTCTGTTTGGTAGGTGGTGGTTTCGGTGAAGTCTTAACTGATTTAATCGATAATGTGCCACTCGCTTCATTAGATACAGTTAGGGGATTTTTTTGTAGCTCAGAGGCCAGATTAGGTTTTTCATTAGGCTGATTGACAGAATGGATAACTACAGGTTCTTCTATCGTTGGGATATCTAATAGTACGTTATAGCTATCCAGCTCATCACTTGTTTGCTCAGCAATACCATCAAGCTGCTCTCTTCTTACATCTTCGCCTAATATTCTACTTAAAAGTGCAAGCCGCTCATTCATAGAGCATCGAAATAACCTGGCGAAGTCACCACCATTAGCAATACGAAACAACGAAGCTAAGGCCTCGCCAATTGCATCAGCCAGCATATCTGAAGTATGTTTAACTGCGTTATGTGAGCTTCGAATATATAACGTATCATTATCTATCAACCATCCCCATACAGGTAACTGATGAGAACAATCCACTTCATTAAACTGCATCTGAACATAGAGTTGAGAGCATATCTTCAGTTTTAGTTTATTCAATTGAGTCATATATTGAGATTGACCTGATTGAGATGAACGCAGATACTTGAAAAAAGGTTTAACTTGTTGAAAACATAAATCTATATCTGATTCACTTGGAGCTTTTATATATTCCTTAATAGTTTGTTTTATTGCGTTACGATCTATGGGTTTAATACCGAAGGCACGCTTCACTTTCTCACCACCAACTCGGTTAGGTAGCTCAACAACAGCAAGATGATCTAATAATTCGTTGGGTAGGCCATCAGAATCAGCATGGAAAAGCTCATTAATATTGAAGTAACCGTATTCTCCTGATTTTTTCCCCCACATTTTGCCACTAATCATAAACCGTTCTTTAGCACTCCCCTCCTCACCACTCGCCGAATCAATAGCATTCAACAACCAACGATATAGTGTTTTGGCCGCTTTAGGAGAAGGCTGTATTGAAGGTAATTCAATTAATTTAGTATATATATCCTCAAGGCTAAGCTCAGCAATATTAGTAATCACGCCCGAACGTCGCCAGGATTCGAGTACATCTCTAGGGCCTATTCCATAAAGTTTTAATATTTCGCCTGAGGGTTTTGCTGGTCTCGGAAAAACTGATTCATTTAAAGAATCGGTGATGACACAATCCTTGGGCCTTAAATCAACATTTTCAGGTCCCTTAAGCCAAGCAGTGTTTTCAATTTGCCATTTAATAAAACTAGGTAAAACACCTGAATAAGGGCGTTCATTTCGATCACCAGCTTTTACAGCAATAAGTGAAGCGTGATCACTGTTTTTATTTGACCAATTCCCCCCCCTTGGATCGAGTGATAACCAAGATAGAATCGCGATATATTTTTGAGGTTTTAATATATAATCTAATGCATCTAGTGAAATGTAGTCGGTGATTTCATACTTTCCTTTCATTAGCTCTTGAGCTGATTGAAAAATATAATCCCCCCCAAAGCTTACAGGGAACTGAAGCTGGTCAATTATCGAATCAAAATATGGCCTATTACTCTTTTTAACCTTGATTTCACGAGGCCATTTCACAACACCTATCCACTCTAAAAAACCATACCATTCATTACTATTCTGAACCAGTTCAGTTTCAAACGAACTAGGAGAGGCAACTAGCTTATCAGGGTGCTCTGCATATAATTGCTGCGTAATCTCGCCATGCAGGCCATACCCCAAGCCAAAATAAAGCAAATCAGATTTAACTAACTTTCCAGATTGACTTAGGAGTTCAATACTCGTCTTATCAGGAAACTTAGGCCGCTGCTTGCCTTTACCTTCAGATAAATAAAAGCCATATACAACCTTTAATAACTCTTGTTCAATTGCTTCTGCCTGTTCGGGATGTTCTTTCTTATATTTAGTCGCCTGAGCTCTCAAATCCCCAATAAGACTAGTAAAAGAGTACTCTTTAAGTCCAAACCCTTTAAGTTCATTAAACAAGGAACGGACATCTGCAGTATCAAGCTTATCGCTTAACCCTCCCTGCATATCAACATCTAAAAACCAAAGCTTAACCCAATTGGGTAGGCCGGAAGGGACACCACCTTTGGGCGAAATATATACAGCCTCCGAATCAGGAATGCTTTGCCCATCAGTACTAAGAAAAACTGATGGTGAATATGCCTTTTCACTAACTTTATTTGCCTTTAATCCCAGTATTAATTTAACTCTCTCTTCAATACTTAAATCTTTCAACCCACAAATACATACTTTAAGCTGCTCATCAGAAAGTTCAGCAACGCCCACAGCTTTAAACCACTTGTAATCAGCTATATTAGTTGGAGTTAAACTCTCAAAGCCCTTAATAGGTAGCCAAGAGTCTGAGGCGCCTTTTAATGTGAATGCCTCATTAGGCTTTAAAGCTGTACCGCCAAGGGAGGGAATAACAGCCCGCTGCTGGCATTCTTCAATAATCAATGACTCTAGGTTGAACTTATTTAAGGCTTGAGGGTATGGCCCGATTGGCATTACAACCCTAAAGCCAGCGTTATCACCTACAGGGTTTTCAATAGCGCAAGTCTCAGCTACTTCAGCAAGGAAGCTTGCAAGACGTTTAAAAATAAACGCATTACTCTTACAACTACTTATATGGTTACGACTCTGATCTAGTTCTAATGTCGCATGACAAACAATGGGAAGTGGTAATGAGATCTCTGTAGGGAAATAGGTAAACAAAGGTGATGTCTTAAACTCAGCACTATTCTCTACCCCAGGCACAGCAGCAATTAACTCGTAGTGATAATCACCGTTTTGATTACTATCAAGTAGTTCAGAATCCACCGATCCATCTGCTCGGAATAACTGCCATATCCCAAGTGGCTCATCATTTTCAAGAACCATTGCAGCCGTATCATCTCCCTCTTTAGACCAAACACGGTCTTTCTCTTCAGGTAAAACGAAACTTATTTGATCAAGGTGATTAACAAACAACAGCATCTCTGGACGCAAAGCTTTTATTTGCTGTTGAGCCTTGTGAAATGACTCGTCATGCTTGAATGGAATACCAACAACTGTCGTATAGCCTTGTTCTCGCCAGTATTTGCATTTCTGCTTTAACGGTAGGCTACGCTCACAAAAGAATACATCAAGATCATTTGTTTTTGAAAAACCAGGAAAAGGGAGAGTAGGTAAAATAGTTAATGAACTATCAGCCTGTTCTTTATCAACGAGTAGAGATAGTTTTACTGATTGTTTTTTAAGGGTCTCTAGCTTTTGTTTACAGACCTTTTCTGTATATGCGAGAGCTAGCGCTCCACTAAGAATAATAGGGCTATTAGTCCAGTTTAGAATAGCTCTAAACCCCAACCCCTTACAGCCGATATATTGTCTTTCACGTAACCTTTTAGGACTTAAGTGGGCATTTTGCAGAGACTTAACGCCACCAATAGAGAACGCATTGCCGTTATTAGCAATGACGATACCTTCCGGCAGCAGTTCAATAACCACCCTTCCATAGATACCTGATTCTTTAGCCTGGTCAGCTGCATTTTGTAGCAGCTCTAAAATTTCTCGCCCTTCATAATCATTACTTGTAGCCTGCTCACTACGATAATCACGAATAAGATTGGATGGTTTTGCAAAATATGAATTCTTGGTTTCTGATTCTTCCGAAGTCAAAACCTCAAACCATTCTTCGCTAGTTGTAGGAATTGTAGTGTCGTCCATGATGATACCAAGTTAATAATGACAGATTAAAAAATAGGTTGCATAAAGCAACCTATTTTCCTTTGTACACGTAGTTGCTAACTAAGGTTTAATCTTCCTCGTCTTCAGTTAAAGCCTCTTCCACACTCTTAAATTCTTCTAAAGCAGCTGTAAGTAGCTCAACAATTTCACTGGCTATAACCGCTGGTGGTTGAAGGTTTTCAGTGTCTTCTAACGAATTATCTCTTAACCAAGATATATCAAGATTTGTTTTGTCACGAGCAATAATTTCATCGTAGCTGAACTTACGCCATCTACCATCAGGACCTAGGCCGCCATCTTCTTCGCGATCTTCTTCTTGCCAATTTGAAGTGCGTTTTTTCATGTCTGAAGCTGAGAATAATTCTACGAAATCATCAAAGTCTGAACGTGTTAATTTTTTAGTTTTAAATGTCATGTGCACGTTGGTTCTAAAATCATAAACCCACACATTTTCGGTCCATGCTTTTTTAGACGCGGGTTTTGCATCAAAAAACAAAACATTCGCTTTAACACCCTGAGCGTAAAAAATACCGGTTGGAAGTCGTAAAATTGTGTGTAGATTAAAACGAGTAAGTAGCTCTTTACGTACGGTTTCACCGGCACCACCTTCAAACAAAACATTATCCGGTAAAACAACAGCGGCTTTGCCACCTGCCTTGCCTTCAACTTTCAGCATATTGCCAATGTGTTGAACAAAATTTAGTTGTTTATTTGACGAGTCAGCCCAGAAATCATCACGCTCATACGTCAGCTTCTCTTTTTCTATTTTTCCTGTTTTTTCACTAATAATAGTAACTGTACTTTTCTTACCAAACGGAGGGTTAGCTAAAACCATATCTACTTTATTTTCGCCAACTTCTTTTGCTAAGGCATCTGAAGTAGAGATAGGACACTCATCTGTACCAATACCATGAAGATACAAATTCATTGCACATAATCGAGCAACTGAATCAGATATATCGTTTCCTCTGAATGCTTCATGCTTTAAAAAGCGTGCTTCTTTTTTTGAAAGTGGGCGTGCTTTATTATTTGCAATATAGTCATGGGCAACTGTTAAAAAACCACCTGTACCACATGCAGGGTCAGCAATAATCTGCATTGGTTGGGGTTGCATTACTTCTACAATAGCTTCAATAATGGGACGAGGTGTAAAGTACTGGCCAGCACCTTTCTTTTCGCTTTCAGCCCCTTTTTGTAAAAGGCCTTCGTATATTGCCCCTTTTACATCAATACTTAATGTGGACCATGACTCTTTGTTAATCATGTCAATTAAGCGCTCTAACTTAGCAGGGTCTTGAATCTTATTCTGAGCTTTACGGAAAATAGTACCTAAAGTACCTTTCTGCTCGCCAAGCGTTTCTAAGGTATGACGATATTCTTTTTCTAAATCTGAGCCATCAAGCTTAACTAACTTAGTCCACTGCTCTGTCGCTATATTTTCGCCTTCTTGACCACCTGCAACTCGTTCAGCGGTCATTTTAAGGAAAATTAGATAGGTGAGTTGCTCAACATAATCGCCATAACCTACACCTTCATCACGTAATACGTGGGCATAATTCCAAACGCGGTTTACTATTTCTGTCGTTGTCACATTGTTATTCATTTTTAATCTCTAGGTTACTACTTCTAGTAAGCCGTTCTCTTTAATTACTTGCACACATGCTGCTGTAAATGGTTGATGCTCATCGATGAAACCAATCAGTTCATCTGTTAACTCATCACAACGCTCTTGATCTGGAACATCTTCACTTTCTGCTTGCATCAACCTTTCGCATAATTTATTAACATCATCCATAAGATCTTTACGTAAATAATTCCATGTACCTTCATCTAAATGATAATAAGCAATTGAATCTACGGCTCTTTGATTTTTCCAATCATCTTGTTCTTTTGTAAAAGTTGGCAAGGGTTTACCGTCATTTGTATCAAAGCAAATTAATCGACAGTCACCTTTCACTGTAGGATCCAGTAAAACAGGATTTTCTAAATTTTCAGTGACCTCATTTAAAGCTCGAACATCCCCTTCCTTTAGAGGAAAATAAGCACCTTTCCCTACCGTCATTCCTGTGAGGTAATCTGTAATTCTCACATTAGAGGTAGGGTGAGAAACTCGAAAATTGGTCCAATCAAAAGCTCTCCACCAATACCCTGGGTGAGCAACACCATTCAACCCATGTGGTTTTTTCTTTGGTCGATAATGCTCAATATGCCCTTCTTGTCTTTGAATTACTACTTCAGAGTACCAACACTTCATGTTTCCAAGAGACCAAAGCTCAGACTTTAAAGCAGACCAGCGAGCTCCATTTGCATCAATGAAGGCACTGCGCTCACCATCAGGTAGTGCAGCAATTTCGCTTTTCGCATTATTAATATCAGTTAAATCTTTTAATCTAGGTAATTGATGTTTATCTATATATCTCATTGGCTAGTTTCCTTATCTGCCAACTTTTTAGCTATATTTTCTGCAATACGCTTTCTCACTTCCCATAATTCATGATCAGGTGTCGCATCAGCTATTTCAGGAGTACTCTTTTGGGCTTCTGTCATCGCTCTTATATATTCTAAATATAGAGGGTCACGTGCTGCATGTGAAAAATCTAACCGACCTAGTTGTACATTTAATGCAGAAAGCCTTTTTCTGTCTTCATCCGATTTATTAACTTTAATCCCTAACTCTCGTTTTTCATCAAGCAACTGAAGCGTTTCACGGTCTAAAGTAGATCTAAGCTTGAAAAAATCACTCGTTAGGATGGCTTGGAAACCCATTCCCTTCGGTGCACTTGTAGGGTGGTAACTATAAATAGCACCATCGGCATTTTTATCAACAATTACTACTTCATGCTTATCTAAGCCAGCAAATGTTAAAGGGTTATGAGTTGTTATAAGTATTTGGCTTTGCTCAGGGTCAACACCATACTCTTTGAGGTTTTTTAATAGGTCTAAGCACCATGCAGGATTTAAATGGGTATCTGGTTCATCTAGTAGAAATAGGCTTTCATCTTGTTGAGTAAAACGCATTAAACCAATAATGGTTATAAGTTGTTGCTCTCCTTCACTCATTTCTTTAAAAGTGATTGGCTTTTCTACATTTTTTAATTTAACTCGAATTTGTAAGCCTTCACCGTCTAGACTTAAAAGGTCACTAAAAATAGTACTTTCCATTCTGGAAAAGAAATCTTTGGCTTTAAGTCCACCAGCCAACTTCTCGATACCATTTTTTCCATTTAAGAAACAATAACGAGTTTCGATCGTTGTAGTTTGTTTAAACGAAATTTCTTTTCGCTCAGTACCGCCCATTGGTATAAAAGAATTTTCAAAAAGCGATTCTAGAAATGGGGCAACTTTTCCACCAGCTCCCCAGAAACGCCTATCTGCTTTTTCATTTTTAAGTACCTTTTTCGTAGAGGCTGAGCTCCAGTATGGTTCTTGCAACTTAAAGAGCACAGATGATAAGTGTTCAATATCAAACTCATCTTCAAGAAATTTTTCAGCTTCAGCGTCTTTTTGAGCGAAAAAAGATAAGAGAGAAAATTGACTGTGATGAGGCTTAGCTAAAAACATTGTTCTTAAAGCTACTTCGTCACCCTTTTTTTGAGCGTCATAATAAATGCGTTCATGGTCTTCAAAAGCTTCATTAAAACGAGCTGATATTCCAGAATAGTAACCAAAAACATAGTCAGGCAATAAACGTTCATCTGTAAAATAAAGTTCACCAAGTTCGTTTTCTATTGGTTTATTACGTCGGTAAAATTCTTTTTCATCAAGAGGCACTAAAAGCGCTTCAATTTCCTCAACTGTTTTACCTATAATTAAACGAGCATCCTCAATTAAAGAGTATTCCCTTTTATACCTTTGAACACTTTCCTTACGAATGCCCTTACGCTTTGGCTTCGTATTTGACTTTCCTTTAGATACAACTTTTATATAACTACCACGGCATCTAAACTTAATTGCATATTCAAAATCTGAATTTTCTTCTAAATCAAGATCTCTAAAGATCCATGCTATCGCCTCTAATACATTGGACTTACCAACACCATTTCTACCTATAACAACCTGTCGTTCTGTCTCTAGTGAGAAATCGACTTCAAAATCATTTAAGTTTTTAAAATTCTCTAACCGCAACCAATCTATTTTCACAACTAATCCTTCAGCTTTAATTTAATGTTTGCCGTTTTTTCATAGGGCCAATTTTTCAAAGTATCTTGTTCAGGTGAAATTTGTTCAATCTTTTCAGATATCAAAGCAAGTTCAACATAAAAGTCATCTATTTCTACCGATGTAAACCCTGCTTCTTGCATTAGCATATCAGGTGTTATCGCTTCGCTTCGCTCACTTAGTACAGCTAGCAATGATTTACGTTCAGAAGTCACTTTTTTGTTCCTTTTAGTTTCAGCTTTGGGTTTATTAGCAATTAATTTCTCTTTTTCGGCTTTAATTCTTTCTAATAACTGTTCTGCTGTCTCATCGGTTTCGATGTTTTCTAATAGCTTGCCAGAGAATGCATCCGCTAATATTGATGATTTTAATTTTGATGCATGCAATATTTTTAGCTCAGTTTCTTTTTTTAATCTGTCTATACCAGCGATTTTTGATTCAATTTCTTGAACTATTTGTTCTTGCTCTAATAGTGAAGGCAAACCGAAACTAATAGACCTTATATCATCTAAGCCTAAGCCTGCTTTAGTAGCACCTTTTTGTAGCGCTTTAAACTGCTCTTTTGCAAAGTCGCCTGATAGCAACCAAGAAAGATACTTTCCCATCACTCTTTTCACGGGTCTTGCCAACGCAACATGCTGGTTAATATAAGCTTCTTCAAAATTGCAAGGCACGTAACCAACCATCCCAACATCGGCAGTAATTGAGATTAAATTATCACCTTCTTGAACTTTAGTTCTGCTACCTTCTGACCCTTCAGGAGGAGAAACTCGCTGTAACTTGCGAAAATCGAGTTCAACATTGTAATGAAACAAATTACCTACCCTAATAAATAATGGCCCTTCTTCAGAGTAATATTTTGCCCATCCTCTAGAGCCACTTGTAACAAATGAGAATACTTGATCTGTTATTGTACTCACCCAGCTATTAGGTAGGTCCTCCACTTCAGTAGCATCTTTAGGCGCTACGTATTTCTCTTTCCATTTGTCGTCTTTAGGCGTTTTACCTTTTTCTTCGAATATTTTGAGTTGCTCGGCTTCCCAATTTGCTCGGCGCTCTTCTAGAATACGTTCAAGCAACTCATTCGCAGGCTTAAGTTTGTCGGAATTTTGTTCACGCCATTTTTCTGTAAGCTTGCCTGTTACTGCGTCTTTTAACACTGATTGACGGTATTGTTGTAGTTTGGTTTTCGCTTGTTTTAGCCCTTCAACACCTGCATCAATATGTGAGAAGAGTTCTTCGATTTTTTCAACAAGCTTATCTTGAGTAACCCTTGGTGCAAGTATAAATGGGAATGAATTTAAGACAGTTTGGCTAATATTTTTTTGTGCGACGCCTTTACCTTGGTTGTTCAATACGGTCCTTATACTTCTTAAATAATAAAATAAGTATTTACCATTAACTAAACCTGGCTGAGTAAAAGCGATGGCTTGATTTGTAGTTAATCTTTTAGTTGCGATACCTAACTTACCAATTGAGCCATACATAGCAATTAAGATTGAACCTGGCTCTACCCATTTAGCAGAACTATTTGATAGTCCTTCTTCTGTAATCTGATTTGCAGAGTCTGAAACATAGCTATCATTAAGATCTCTAATGATTAACCAAGGAATATCACCATCATAATATATTGAGTTGGTACGTGTAGGCGTACCTCCACTCCCCCAAGAGAAAGCTTCACCTAATGTCGTTTTTATCCAGCCTTCTGGAAGTGATTTATCTATCAAAATTGATTCTCTTTTAAGCTATCAAATAGCCATTTAATTCATTCACTACATTATCTAGTTTGTCACCAAATAACTGCTTTGCTTTTAGTACACCACCTTGTTGGTTAAATGGGGCATAGTCAAAGTCTTCTATCATCATTTCTGCATTTTGAGCAATTTGCTCTTTTATCAGCGCCAGCCATTCAAGTTGTGAATCATCAAACTCAACACCGGTTTGCTGTTGCTGAGTTAACCAGGTATCGAAACGACGTCCTACCACTTGTGGAAAAGGTTCTAATACATCTTTTAAGCCTGTAGCATAATTAATTAGGCTAACGATATTGGTTAGAAGTTTTGCCGGCGGTACGCCTTTTACTTTGGCAGATTCAAGTTGCTGATAGGCTTTCCACACTTCAATTGGCGCGAGATTATAAGGTGGTGCTTGAATGTTTTCAGCCAATTCTTCTATTTGTTCGTAACTTAAATGCCGTTGCTGATACGGTTTGCTGTAAATTAACTCTATTGCGGTTAATTCGTCTTTATTATCATCAATAAATTGTTTAAAGCTTTCAATGATGTGTTGTGCTTTTTCTTCATCAAAACCTGCATCTATTAGTTCGTCGGCACTTTCATCAATAATTTGGTCGGTATTGCGCCTAACTTTTTCGATGGTTTCTCGTACATCTGGGTTATGAAAAGGTTTTACTGCTGCATTAGCTAAGGGTTTAAACACTTGGTCACGTTGTTCTTGGGTTGGTGCGTCTGTGCCAAATTCAACTTTTGCTTGTTGTTCTAGATAATCTTCATTGGTGGCATGTATTAACTCGCCGGCGACCAATGCCAGCGGCTTACCCATTAATTCGCCTAATTCTGATCGTTGCTTATCATCAATTTTTAAATCTAATCGCATTAAGCGATTACCTAAACTACGTATGGTTTCAGCAGACCTGTCGCCACGGGCTATTTGTTCCATAAGTTTTTCAGTAGAAACTGACGGCTTTTGTTCCATCGCCTGGCTTTCAGTTTTATCAGTTTCGGTTACGCCTACAGCATCGACTAATACAAACTTGGTTTTTGCTTTAGCATCTGGGGTGACTAAGTGCAGCGAGTCAACATCGATAACGCGTGTACCCCGACCTTTCATTTGCTCGTAGTAGGCTTGGCTACGTACATCACGCATGAAGATAATGCATTCTAGCGGTTTAATATCTGTACCTGTTGCTATCATGTCAACCGTAACGGCTACTCGCAGATGAGGGCTTATCTTAAACTCTTTAATGGTGTTTTCTGCGACTTTTTTACCAACACGATAGGTGATTTTTTTACAAAAGCTATTACCTTCATTAAACACTTCTCGTACTTTATCAACAATACGGTCGGCATGGTCATCATCTTTAGCGAAAATAAGGGTTTTAGGTACCCAAGTACGCTCACTAAAACAATCAGGTAAGCAATTATCTTTAAATGCGGTTAATACGGTTAAAATTTGATTGGGCGCGATAACGCTGCGATCAAGCTGAGTTTTAGTATACTTTTCATCTTTATCGAGAATTTCTTGGCGTTTCTTTTTTGTTAAGCGGTCACGTACTTGTACGGCGGTGCCTGCTTCAATTAAGTCACCTTTTTCTGACTTTTCTGTTTTAATGCGATAGATGTCGTAACCTACGTTAACTTTATCTATTACCGCGTCTTCATGGGTATATTCAGACACTAGGTTTTGATTAAAAAAGCCGATAGTTTTCTTTGTAGGTGTTGCTGTTAAGCCAATTAGAAACGCATCAAAATACTCAATGACTTGTCGCCATAAGTTGTAAATAGAGCGATGACATTCATCAATTATAATCAGGTCGAATGTTTCGATTGGAATTTCAGGGTTATAGCTAACCTTGCGTGGTTCTTTAGTGTCGATATTCGATTCTATTTCATAGCCCGAGCGTTCATCGGCATCATCATCTAGTTCTGTACCTGATAACTGTGAATACAAACGTTGAATAGTAGATATGGTGACTTTAGTGGTATCAGCAACGCCTGTTGTGCCAAGCATGTTTACATTGTAGTGAGAGGTAAATTTACGGCCATCTAAAGGTGTATCATATTGTTCAAATTCTTTTTTAGCTTGACGACCTAAATTGCCACGGTCAACCAAGAACAATACACGTTTTGCTTTTGCGAATTTAGCTAAGCGATATATTTGAGTTACTGCGGTAAAGGTTTTACCTGAGCCTGTTGCCATTTGCAGTAAAGCACGGGGTTTATTCTTTTTAAGCGAGTCTTCAATGCCTGTAATGGCATCTATTTGGCAATCACGTAAGCCGTCAGTATTTAATTCAGGCAAATCATGCATGCGTGCTCGAAGCGTGTTTTCTTCTTCAAGCCATTTTTTAAGTGTTTCGGGTTTATGGAAATGAAAAACATTACGACTACGTGCTTTGGGATCACGATAATCACAGAAACGAATTCCAAGACTGCTAGATTCGTAGGTGAAGGGTAAGTCATCTAACCAACGTTGAGTAAATGCCGATGAAGAAAGACTATAACGACCGCTTTGCTCAGCTACACCACCTAATGAAATGCCATCTTTTTTAGCTTCTATAACACCGCAGGCTTTACCATCAATAAAAAGCATGTAATCAACCGGACCTGTTGACGTATCCATTTCACGAATAGCAATGCCATGAATCCCTTCTTTACCTGCGTAAAGGTTCATTCGCTTTTTATCTTGGATAGTCCAACCAGCATCCATTAGCTTTTGGTCTATAACTAACCTTGCTTGATCTTCTGGCGTTAATATTTTATCCATAGCGATTACTCTTCAAAAAACTCTTCATCGATTCGCTTGATATACAGTAACTGTTCGTCTCGACTACCAATGTTGTAGCGCAACATGAGCTTTGCTAAGTCGTTTCCGTTTACTAGTACGATTCTGGTACTGAGCTTTTGAGCGGTATCCATCGCGGAGCTGGTAAAGTCTGACGTGGTGATAAATAAGCCTTTTTGGGCGTTATGTAGATTTAATGCACCAAAGAAGTCTCGAATGTCGCCAGAACTAATGTTACTACCTTGCTTGTAACGTTTAGCTTGGATGTAAATTTGGTCTACTCCTAAAGGGTCTTGATTGATAACACCATCTACACCGTTGTCACCAGATTTCCCTAAGGCGTGGGCTGTGCCCTCTTCTGTGCCGCCGTAACCCATAGCAATGAGTAAGTCTATTATTAGCTGTTCAAAGAAGGCCGGAGAGACGTTAAGAGTCCGTTCCAATATATCTTGAGCTAGTGCGTCGTTAATTATTTTATAAGCTTTACGAAGGGCCTCATCCGGTGTGATGGCGCTGTCTTCTTCCATGCCTAGTTTTACAGGTGTTTGTTGCGTGTCTTTAATAGTTTCTTTTGTATTACTTAAATTTTTAAAGGCAACGAACTCATCAAACTGCTTAAGGTATTGATTATTAATCTCAAGGTTTGGCGTATTTAAGGCCGTAATTCCACGTTCTGTAATGATAAAGTGCGCGCGACGTGGGCTATCGATTAGGCCTGCTTTAGCAAGATAGGTACGTGCCCACCCTACACGGTTATCTAAAATTGGTTGTTTACCACTTGGAAGCGGTTCAATACGCTCTTCGTCTGTAAGCTCAAAATGATCGGAAATACTATTGATAATCTCACGAAGCTTCACTTCGTTTGTAGCGGACTGTTGAAGAGCCTGAAGAAAAGGCTTCATGCAATCTTGATAATTGGGAATCATCCGTTATCCTTTTGTTTCTCTATCCATGCGTCTAGGTCTTCACGCTTAAAGCGCCATGAGCCTCCAACTTTAAAGCCAGGCAACTTCTCTTCGCTTGCTAATCGATACGCCGTTTTTTCAGCCAGCTTTAAATATGCAGCTACTTCTCTCAAGGTTAGGATTTGATCTTCCATTCAGAATGCCATCTTCTTTGGATTGGATTTTTTAAAATTATTACTGAGAGAATACGAGAAAATTGGGGAATGGACAATAAATCAAATTAAATGAATGGGATAGCACAATAGAAGTGGCATTTGAAATCGCTGGGAATAACGTTCATTAATTGTACACTCCTCTCTTAGCTCACCATGAGCCAAAGGCTAAATAAGCTAAGAGAGGAGACACAGCAATGACAATGCTTAACCAAGAAGATTTCTTTTAAGATACGCTAAAACGTTCTTTGCTCGAAAAGACATGGTGATTTGTTCAAGTGTTACCAAATTGCCATTTCGTGGGTCAATATAAGACTTTGATGCATCACCACCATACTGAATCATAAGCTCGAAAAGCTCTTTTTCATCATTTTCAGCAGCTAGCATAAGTGGGGTATAACCCTTTAAGGGCGTTTCATGCTCTGCGTTAGGGTCACTGCCAGCAAAAATTAGTTCACGAGCAATGTCCATGAGTTCACGTACACTTGAGTGTTTTTTAAGGTTTTTATGCCACTGAAGCATATGGTCATCACCATACAAATTGAACTTGTTCAGAAATACATTTCTTACCTTTCTATTGGTTTCAAGATCTGAACCAAACATACCTCCCGTCTCTCTCCTAAAAGAATCAACAGCAATATCTGAATCATCTGGTTCACGCTGAACCTTTATCACTTTTTCTATGCCCTTTAACAGAGCGATTGATTTCATTGCCAAATTTAAAGCTGTTTGACGATCTGAACCTGATAATTGATATACATCAGCCCCCATTGAAAGTACTTTCTGAACGACCCATAACTTACCGGTCCTAACTGCAAGAGAGAGCGCAGTTTTACGTTTTTTTTGTGTTCTACTGTTAATAGTCTCACTCTTATGGGGAATTGAGGAAATAGCTCGAAATAATGAGTTGTCGAAGTTGCTACGATAATCATCTAGATTCATAGCCTCTAAGGCAAAAATCAGAGCTGTTTCATCAACATCCGATTTGACATCCACGCTTGCGCCAGCTTCCAAAAGTGCTTTTACCGTGTCAGTATCTCCTTTTTCTGAGAACCAAATAAGTTGATGTGTCTTTTTTTGCTTATTTAGCCCAAGCCATACTTTTTTATTTGGGTTTTTCAAATCGAGGGAGATGCGTGAACCTTCATCCGTCATGCTGATAAACCCAGTTCTTAAGGTGATTTCTGGATAATCATGCCCTGGAAAGAAGCCATCTTTCGGGAACAGTCGATAAAACGATTGTCTCCATAGATCAAGCTCCCAATCTTCAATGATGTCAGTAAATTTGTTGGATGGCTTCGCTCTCACTACTGATTCGATGTCGTACCGAAAAGTTTGCTCTATCCATCTGATTTTTTTTAGAAAGACCTTATCTGGCCGACTCAAGCATGCTGCAACGGCTTTAGCTTCTTTAAGAATGCCCCTCTGCTCTTCTCCTGCCATGAGTGCAGCTAAATCAATCGCTTTTTCATACTCAACATTGGCTTGATCTAGATTCCCACAATAAACATGCCATCGTGCTCTATGGTGATGCACAAAGTAGCTGTTATTTGGTAACTTCTCTGAAGAGTAACCTTCTTCTAAATGTTTTAAAGAAAAATCTGTAACATTTTTATCTTCAGGATTTTTAACCTTAGTTCGTCTAAGTTTATCTTGAACCATGCCGATATCGCGGCCAAATTTGTCTAATCTTGGCTTTAGGTGAGTTTGTAAGTTAGAGGCCGCTGTTACAAATGAAATCTCTTTAGGTTTAAGACCAAGTAATCGACTTCTTGCACTAACGACAAATGCTTTGCCATATTCAGATTTTTTCAAGCGCTCTAAAGTACATGCTATCAGAATAAAAGTACGATATAGGTCGTTATCTATTAGCCGGGAAAGGCTCGATGAGCTTGGTATATATTGTCCTTTTCTCCATGCTAACACCAAGTCTCTGTCTTCTTTGGTTATTGCCTTTATGGATTGCGGATTGGTCTTTGATAACCACTCTAAGATGTCTACAACTGCGTTCCTTTCACAAGTAAGAATAAGCGAAGGCGTCGCTTTCAACTGACTCATAAATGATAAATCAAAGATACTTAGGATATGTCCTATTAAAAAGCACTCCATCAGCGGTGATATGACTTGCTCTCGCCTTAAACCACTTACATCAATTTTGGACACTAATCTACTATAGTCATCTAGAATGAGTCGGAATTTATCCGATAACTGCCCTCCAATGTCTTTTCCAACTAGATGTTCGAAACGAGCTTTTATAGCGGTATCAAATAAATAACTAATCTTATGCGGGTCAACAACGACGATATCTTCGAGTTCATCTAACTCTTTCTTGCATTTAGGCTGCAGATCAAACATTAAAGCCGTGAATTTGATGATTTCTACAAAATTTGGATAAGTGGTTTTCACAATGCTTCCTTTTCATTGATGCGCCCTATATCAGATAGAAAGTTTTGATATGCACGTCTATCACTAGGTGTCCGAGATACTACAACGATTTTTCCATTAGGTGTTTTAAGCTTCAAATGTTTTTTTGATTTTACAAACCCCCAGCCTCTTTTTAGTAGGTTCAGTACCAGTTTATTTGTGTCTTTATTGCTGCAATATTTCATTATGCCTCTCCTAAGCAAAAAGGGCCACGAGGGCCCTTAGAGTGATTTATTTGCTAGGTTTAGCATTACCACGACCACCACCTGATTTTCCTCCTGTTGTTGCAGGCCAATTTCCTCCTGGGCCAGGATGCGATGAAGGTGGACGCGAATTACCTTTAGATGTGGACATGAACTTTCTCCTTTAATTAGCTCGTTAGTGAGCATGGAGAAATGTAAGAGATTGGGACAAATCGATCGACGTAGTACAGTGCGGAAAAATATTTATTTTACTTTTTTGGCTTAAACCTTGTGGTTTTCCTATACATTAATCGCATGCTTCATGAAACTTTTGACAACACTTCCCTTGCGGTCGTATAGGTTAGGCTTGCGATGAGCCCCCCTATTTTCTTCTCTTTAAATTAGTTCACCACCGCAGATTGCTCTCACACAAACCGACTTAAACAAGCACTCTTGTTGTCCTTAGTTCATTACATCCACCAGCCCACAAAAAAAACATTCTATGATAAGCTGAATTACGCTAAAAATAGCGTCAATATCAGTCACGTTGAACAATGTCTGTTAACTGGTAATTAACAAATAAGGCGCACTTCGTTTAAACTTCAGCAACGCCAAAGTAAAAAAGAGAGCGGAAGCGACCACTAAAATGGTCGCTGTTTAACATGATGAGGTTTAGGCTATTTATTTCATAGCCTAAACTATCGCTTTACTAGCTCAAATGGTGGACTGGCTCCATACCATAAACAGGAGTTTCTATTCCTTCCATACGGGCTTTCAGTTGCAGAGATAAATACTGCGAATAATGTCTGGATTGATGCAAGTTGCCCCCATGAAACCAGAGCGCTTCTTGATGAGTGGGCTTCCACATATTGCGAAGCTCCCCCTCCCAAGGTCCAGGGTCTTTCGCTGTGTTTGAACCCATTCCCCAGCATTTACCAACTTTATCGGCGACGTCTTGAGAGATGATCTTCGCGGCCCAACCATTCATTGAACCAAATCCTGTGGCGTAAACGATCAAATCGGCTTCGAGTTCTGTGCCATCCGTCAGCACAACGGATTTTGGTTTGATGTGTTCAATGGAAACACCCGATTTTAGTTTAATATCGCCATTGGCCACCAAATCAGATGCGCCCACATCAATGTAATAGCCCGAGCCACGACGCAGATATTTCATAAATAGCCCCGAGCCATCTTCACCAAAATCGAGTAAGAAACCGGCATCCGTTAAGCGCTGATAAAAATTTCTATCCTTTTCTGCAACCGCTTGATAAGCCGGAATATGGAACTGCGGCATGATTTGAAACGGAATGGAGGCGAAGGTCATATCTGCCTTATAGGTTGTCATGCCGTTTTCAACCGCTTCTTCTGAGTATAAGCCCCCTAAGACGAGCTCCATTAGGGAGTCAGATTTGATTATGTGCGTAGAAGAGCGTTGGATCATGGTGACATCCGCTTCATTTTCCCAAAGTGCACAACAAATATCGTGGGCAGAATTGTTCCCGCCTAACACAATGCATTTCTTACCTTTGTAAGCTTCTCCGCCAGGGTGTTTGCTGGAGTGATGCTGCTCCCCTTCAAACACATCCATACCAGAGATTTCAGGTATGTTCGGAATACCTGACATACCTGTTGCTAAAACAAGCTGTTTGGGGCGTAGTGTCAGAGTTACACCGTCTCGTTCGACACTGACCACCCACTCTTGTTTTTCTTCATCGAATTGCGCATTCTTACAGCGAGTGGAGCCCCAGTAGTTTATTTCCATAACCTTGGTGTACATCTCCAGCCAATCACCTACCTTGTCTTTAGGAGTAAACACTGGCCAGTTTTCAGGAAAAGGAAGATATGGCATATGGTCATACCAAATGGGGTCATGCAAGGATAGTGACTTATACCGATTACGCCATGTATCGCCAGGTTTTGGTAAAGCATCAATTACTATGGTTGGAACCTCTAATTGGCGCAGACGAGCCGCTAATCCAATACCACCCTGTCCACCACCGATAATGAGACAGTATGGTTGTTCCGAGTAGCCAAGTGTGGTCTCTTCATGCTGGCGTTTTTCAAGCCATGTTTGACGATTTTTATTGGCACCATGTTCTGCACCTTTTGGACGACGTTTGTTGCGCTTTTCTGGATAATCTGTGAGTTCGACCATGGTGGTTAAAAACGTCCAAGCAAGCCCATCACGCAAACGAAGGTAGGCACGACCTTTAGCAACGGCGGTATCAAACGTAATCCAAGCATCAATAACACCGTCTTTTTCTGTGGCGTCTTTATCTAATTGCCAGTTTGTGGGACGGACATGGCTAACCGTTTCGTGGATCATGTTACGAATGGCCGTACGACCTTCTAATGTTTTTATGTTCCATGTAAATGAGACCAAGTCTCGCCAGTATCCATCCTCTTCAAACAGAAATGTGGCATCGCTGGGAGTATTTGAATGAAATGCACTCGATAGTTTTTCAAGCCATTGCGTAACCGTGACATTGGGTTGATGTGTTGTGCTCAGCATTGATTGCTTAGTTGCTGACTGGGTCATAAGTATCTCCATTGCAGATTATTGTTTTTGTTACTGCGTTTGCCTCAAAAAGACAACCAACACAGATCCTTTTGCATGTAAGCCTGAATCGGTTGGTTAATTACAAGAGCAGCATGCGTGCCAACAATCTGTTTTAGTCAAGATCACACTTACAACTTTATGATTTTTAACACTTTACTCTGAAGGGTGTAGTTATCGTTAGGTGATGTGATGAATTTTGCTGTTTTTCTGATGATTACACCTGTCACACTTTCTATTACAGGTGTAACGCTTAATGTTACAGGTGAGATCTTGAGTTTTCGAAGGCTAAAGCGGTTGTTGCAAAGAAGGCTAGAAAGGTTCTTTTTTCGGGGTTAGACTCAAGACAGTCAAAAATAACTATAAATAGACCAAAGCTAGGTATCAGCATGAGCAATATGAGTCAGCAACGCCGTCATATAGAAACGATATTGCGTTATGATGGTCACCGATTTAACGGTAAAAGCGCGCTTCCCCCCGAGTTGATTGGACGCTCTTGGCAACGCTGCATTAACGAGTATGGTTTGGATCCTAGCCGACCTAGGCCGGCACGCATTGTGACTCAGCAAACCTTGCTGGAGCATCAAGACTCGGTGGATGAGTTATTAAATGTTGCTCGTGCGGGTGTAGAGCAATTATTTACACAAATTGCAGGACTCGGTTATGTTTTATTGCTTAGTGATTATCGAGGTATCACCGTTCAATTTTTGGGCAATAAAAAAGATGATGAGCGATTGCAGAAGGCAGGGCTTTATCTAGGTGCGGATTGGAGTGAGCAATATGCAGGTACATGTGCTGTGGGTACCTGCATCCAAGAGCAACAAGCGCTGACGTGCCACCGCACCAATCATTTTGATAGCTCCCATATTGACTTAACCTGTACCGCTGCACCCATCAAGGACCCATTTGGCCAACTCTTGGCTGTTTTGGATATTTCTGCATTAGATTCATCTCGTACGCCTGACAGTCAAAATTTTGCGCTGCATTTAACTCAGCTCTACGCTCGACTAATAGAAGATGCGTATTTCTTGCGGCGCTATCGACACAGCCTGATATTCAAATGCGATCAGTCGCGTGAGTTAGTCCAGGTAAATGGACAACTGCTATTCGCGTTAGACGAACAAGGTCAAGTGTTAGCGGCAAACACGGCAGGACGTAGTTTATTGTCGCAATGCCAAGTCATTGGCCAACAATGTATTTCGCTACCAACGTTGTTGGAGTGTCAATGGCGGGATATTTTATCCATTACATACGAAAGTAAAGATGGTATTCGCGCTTTTCGTTTAACGGGCACGCAGCAAACTTTGTTCGGTATGTTGATCGAACCAACTATGAACACTCCTTACCAAAAGCACCTTTCCAGTATTCTCACCGATAAAGAAGAATCTGTTCCCAACCTAGATTGTTTGTGCGCCGATGACCCTGCGATGCGAAAAACCATTAGCTTGGCTAAACGCTTACGCCACAGGGATATGAACTTACTGATTTTAGGAGATACAGGAACTGGTAAAGAGGTATTAGCCCAAGCGCTTCATGTTAGCAGTAATCGCTCCGACAAGCCTTTTGTTGCTGTTAATTGCGCAGCGATCCCAGAATCGTTGATTGAAAGTGAGTTGTTTGGCTATGTCCCCGGAACCTTTACTGGGGGGCGAGCAAAAGGGGCAAAAGGGTTAATTCAACAAGCGGATGGCGGCTCTCTCTTTTTAGATGAGATTGGGGATATGCCACTGCATTTACAAACACGCTTATTGAGAGTGTTGGCCGAAGGATTGGTTTTACCATTGGGCGCGTTACAACCTATAGAGGTCGACATCCGTGTATTAGCGGCTACACATTGTGATTTGTTACAATGCATAACTGACGGACGTTTTCGGGAGGATCTGTTCTATCGTTTAAATGGTGCAACATTAAAGCTGCCAACGCTGACTGCACGCGCAGATAAGCAATATTTAATTCAAGTGTTATTGAAAAAGATCAATCCAGCCGTGAGATTACGGGCTGATGCCATGAGTGCATTATTAGCTTATAACTGGCCAGGTAATATTCGTCAGCTTAAGAATGCCCTAACGTTTGCGGAAGCTGTTTGTGCAGGCGACGAGATTACGGTTCAACATTTACCCGAAGAATTTATCACTCATCACCAGCATCTCAATCAAACACTACCCGAGATACAACCGACGACTCATTATGCTGCCCTCACTGAAAACCTCCCCCAGCAAGCGGAACAACCCTCTTTATTGGACTTACTTCAACAGCATCGTTGGAACGTATCCTCTGTAGCCAGGGTATTGGGTATATCTCGCCCTACTGTCTATCGACGCATGGCAAAACAGGGGGTTGTACAACCAAAGAATTGGTAAATTGCACAACTAACCAGAGCATGCTAAATCCCTCATAACCATAACTAAATCGGTAACCTGTTATGATGTTTCAGTGTTTTGCTCGCTGGCATATTAAGCTTGTGAGCTTCTTGCCATATAGTTTAGAAAGTGTGCGGTTCAATGGTAAAGCAACTAGATTTTACCCTCTCTGGCTGATCTTATCACATAGCCATTTATGAACTTCCTCTTCAATCCAGGCTACTGCTCTTGGCCCAAGTTGAATTGGTTTTGGGAATCCCCCCTTCGCCATGTAAGCATAGATGGATGACCTAGAAAGTCCTGTTGTGTTGATGACTTCGTTTAATTTCATTACTCGCATTTTGATGTCCTCGTCCTAATACATCAAAGTGCATGGCTGTAATTTTTTACAGATTCTGAGTTTAGTTACAAAAAAAATCAGACCTACATCATCTCTGTGCATTGACAATCATTAGAGGAAATCACCATGCACAGCGAATCATTTATCTACCAATCAGAAACAGAAGTCCTAGAGGCCGCTGCAGGTTTTATCAAAGAGCGCTTTAAACGAAGTGAGACATTTACTAGTGCACTAGATGCTCAAAACTTTCTAAATCTGCGTTTGGGTTATCAAGAAAGAGAAGTTTTTGCTGTTTTGTTCTTAGATTCACAACACAGGCTTATTCAGTATCAAGAATTATTCTTCGGCACCATCGATGCCGCTGCGGTGTACCCTAGAGAGGTTGTTAAGGCTGCGCTACATCATAATGCAGCTGCGGTGATCTTTTCACACAACCATCCCTCTGGCGTGTCACAGCCCTCACAGGCAGACATATCCATAACAGACAAACTCAAAAAGGCACTTGATCTAATTGATGTCAGAACCCTTGATCACATCATCATAGGCGAAGATACTTTTTCATTCGCAGAAAGTGGATACTTGTAAACAAAAAAGCATGACCCCCACATATGGGAGGCCATGCCTTAGTATCAATATTTATTAAACTTATATTATTCTATAAAAAGAGCCAAAATAGCTCTATTTGGATCATTTGTAGCTGCACCCGAAACTGCGCTTTCCAGTACCGTAGACCTTTGTTCGATTTTTGGCAAAATAGCTGATACGGAAGTATAGATCACTATAAGTTGTGTTAAAGCTTAGAGCGTTCTTATCTAAAATATAAACCCCCTTTTTCGCATAGTGAACTAGCCCGTCAGAACTCTCTTCTTTACATGATAAAGCACTACACCAAGCTTTTTTGATTCTTTGCGCTGTATTTGCATTTGTGCTTTTAAAGTTGCCCAACACCGAGAAAGCATCCTTATTAAGAATGATGACAACATGGAAGTGATCGTTATCTGCTCCGTCATTTTCTCTCACCCATGCATACCTAAGATTGCTTGGATAAACTCTTTTTCCTTCTCTTAGCGTTTTAGCTTCCTTTGCTTTTATTTTTGCCTTCAGTGACTCAAAGAATTTAGTGATTACTTTTTTAACATCACCTTTGTGCCCGGCAGGAAATCTTAGATCAAATCTAAACGCTATCGACCTTGTGGATTCAGTCGTGCTTTTATCCAGCATTGACTTAAGTTGATCTAGATACGTTTGGTTAGAATCAGCTAATGCCGTATGAATTTTGAAATTGTTGTATTGATGAAGTGACATGAGAAACGCCCTTGTGTTGTTGGTTACACAAAAGGTATGTCTCTGTATATTTTTACGTTCTTACTTTGAGGTAATCACTTCTTATACTATTAAACCAACATCAAATGTACGTGTGATTACTGGCTATCAAGCAGTAAATTGTTAAAGATTCTCTGAGCTTTCAGCTCTGAACTTAAAAACACATGTATAGGCTACATAAATAGGTCATTTAGCTGATTATTTTGATACGTAATTACTACACTTTTCCTTACATTTTTACTACAATTCAAGTACTAATATCAACATATTTAAAGAGGAAAAAATGACAACCCCCCCCTAAGATAGATGACATTCGATGCTATGTTATTAATTACCTAAATTGCTCAGAAAAAATTTCGAATCAACAATTTGAGCCGTTAAAATTTCTTTACATCGACAAGTCGATAGCAAGTATCAGAATGAGAAGTTATTTGAATTTATATGAAAAGTTTTCATCTGCTAATAATTCTTCAAGTGATGCAAAGCATCAATATCATGAGAAAGAGAAGGATTTTCTAAGCTCTCGCATTAAGAATATTTTATCTGAAGATAAAACCAATCTACTTAAAATATCTCAAATGGGATGGATAAAAAAAGAGAGGACACAGCTTTATATACTAATGACGGAGGTTGAAAGGTACATAGCGGAAAACAGTCTTCGTACAAAAGGAGATCGGAAAATCAAAAGTATAACTGAAGCAAAGATTCATCATGACTCAAGCCATATCACTTTGCATAACACTAAGTCACAGGAATCTTACGTTATGCTTTACAGTTCAAACCTCTCCGGTCTTCATAAGCTTTCCATTGATGAGCTATATCTAAACTTGCTATTACTTTTAGATAACGTTCATTATATTTCAAGTTTAGTCAACAGAAATACTTTTATGCAACGGTTAAAAGAAAGATATTTCAACACTAAAGGGAGGACAAAAAAATGTGAGGATTTGATGTTGAAGCACAATATTTCAACTGACTGGTTGTATCAATATTTACTAAATAAGAACAAGAACATTAGCTCAAAATACCCATTGATATCTGACAGGTATCGCCTGGCTACATTGATTTTCGAATTGAGAACAGTATTAGATGGAAAATTTGATAATCAAATTTTAAGCGCCGCCAAAGCTTGGTCTGTTAAAAAAACCAGACAGCGATCATCAATCAAAAACAAGCCTATATCTCTTAGTCAAAAGGATCATGAATTGCTAACATTTATTGCAACTCACAGAGACATGAGTGAAAAAGAATTAATTGTAAGCTTACTAAAAGGCGAAAAAAAAGAATTGAGGTGTATGGAATATACT
>TARA_R110001583_G_scaffold40778_1_pt1 | contig 27923 bp, 26 predicted proteins | sample TARA_R110001583 | Tara Oceans TARA_R110001583 (sample SAMEA4398432) | marine metagenome | biome: Polar Biome; feature: [MES] marine water layer (ENVO:01000295) within the mesopelagic zone...; material: water (ENVO:00002006), including particulate matter (ENVO:01000060) such as...... | reverse complement strand
TTTTAAATAATCAGGCTGAAAATGAGAAATTCTACAGCCTCGTTATGTTTCTCAATTTTTATGCTATTTAAGGTAATTCATGTCAATTTTAAATTTTAAAGAAATACCAATGGCCCATAAAGGTGGCGGGGAACAAGACAAGTTTGAATTGTTTGCCAGAGATTTTTTTCATTGTCTTGGTTATGAAATAGATTCAACTCCTGGCCGAGGGGCTGATGGAGGTAAGGATCTAATACTTACAGAGATAAGAAAAGGAATTGCTAATGATACAAAAGTAAGGTGGCTTGTAAGTTGCAAGCATAAAGCTCATTCGGGGTCTTCTGTTGGAAAAACTGATGAGCCTGAAATTCTAGATTCTTTAAGGGTTCATAAATGTAAGGGCTTTATTGGTTTTTATTCAACTCTTCCTTCTTCAGGTCTCGTCACGAAAGTTGAGGGGATGGAAGAAATTGAACATCAATTTTTTGATTCATCGAAAATAGAGCAATTTATTCTTACTAAACCTGATTGCTTAGAGCTGGCAAAAAGATACTTTCCCGTTTCATTTAAATCGTGGGCTGATGAAAATCCATCGCCAGCGCAAATTTTTACAGACCATGAGCCGTTTAAATGTCATCACTGTAATGAAACTTTAGGCTTCGAAAGGCGAGGAATTGTGGCATCGTGGAGTAAGTACGTTGAAAGTGCTAATGGCATGGTTAAAAAAAGGCGTAATCAATATGTTTGTTGTGCCGGAGAATGTGATCGTTATTTATCGAAATTTTATTTTACCGATAACTATGTAGATGCATGGGCTGACCTAGAGGATTACCTTACCCCAACTTTATTCTTAAAAGAAGTGATGGCATTTTGTAATGATTTAAATGACCCTCTAGTTGAGTTTAGTGCGGAAGCATTCGATCAAGAGAAAGCAATTCTTATTAAAGCTTTTCCATATGTGTGTCGTAACTTGACACAAAAGGAAACTGAAAACATAAAACTGTTGGGAATGGTTCCCCAGTTTCTTGGTGGGTTCGGTTAATACGTCTAAACATAATCAGGTAGCCGAAGGTATCTAGCCTTCAGCCCACACCACCCTGCATGCGGCTCCGCACAGGGCGGTTCAAATCCGACCTCCTCCTCCATATTTAGACACCTTACATTCTACTAAATTTAATTGTTTGTTGAACCTTCTCTCGTTGTGAATTATTGTGGTATTTATTCACTTCGCAATGACGTTAAGGAATGCTTGTGCATATTGAGTATATTCTAGGGCTAATTTCTTTCTTTACGTCCGTCATTGCCGGCGTTGTTGGTTTTGGTGGAGGTATGCTATTAATTGCTATTCTTCCTTTATTTTTAAGTCCTAGTCTGATAATTCCAATTCATGGCATCACACAACTAGCAAGTAATTCATCCCGAATGCTGTTCTCTTTAAGTGATGTTCGATGGGAATTACTGCCAAAGTTTCTGCTCGGTTCACTCATTGGTGTCATATTATTTGGATTTTTACTTTCGAATATATCAACTGAGTATGTACCAATTTTTATTGGCTTTTACATTATTCTTAATTTGTGGAGTAAACGTTTCTCTGACTTCATTAAAAAATATGAAAGCTACTATCTGATTGGTATGCTTCAAACTGGTTTGGGTTTAATTGTTGGGGCAACAGGTCCATTGTCACTGACGGTATTAACAAAAAAACTGAATTCAAAAGATGAAATAATTGCAACAAGTTCAATGTTCATGACGATTAGTCACTTAGCAAAAATACCCGTGTTTATGGTAATTGGCGTCTCTCTGTTCGAACACATAAATTTATTACTGTTTATGATTTTTGGTTCAGTGATTGGATCCTTTATTGGAACTAGGTTGAGGATGGCTTCAAACAACGACAAGTTAATTTGGGTTATTAAGATTTTGTTAACTTTAATGGCCATTCGAATGTTAGCCATTGCAATTGTGCTATAAGTCATTAAACGGAGCAAAAAAGTTCATTCGTTCTGTGCCCGACTGAGTAATAAATAGTAGCGACAGGGCCCTAAATGAATACATATGAGTTCCCACTGAAACAATGGGAACTAGACAAGAATGAATTTCAGTGATTCGACAGGCACTAAAAGATGATTGTATTAATTTAGCTGTTTTAAGTATGCAAGTTTGGCTTGAAACTTATGCAGTCGAAGGTATTCGAACAGAATACTCAAAATATGTTATTTAAAAGTTCACTGAAATATATTTCTTGGGCCTATTTAAGAAGCCTAATTATCAATTGCTAGTTAGCGAAACAGAAGGAAAGCTTAAAGGGTTTATTGTTATTAATTTCGATAAAACAATTGAACTCCTGCCAAAGTATACAAAAACGGAAACCCTGACAGAGAGAATAGAAGGGGCTACAAAGTGCTTTTCACACGGTTATTTTTAATGTCAAATCGATGAATATTGTATGGCACTAGGATAATAATCTGATGTAAAACTAAATATAGTTAGCTTTATTCCTTCCAAAACCAAAGCTTGTAGCGAAATGTTAGTTATAACCGCGAACAAATTCTGAAGTTACAATATCAATTAAAGGTGATTCATATGATGAATCTACTTTATGCTCTGAACTTTGTTTTTTTAGAGAGCTATTATCAAGTTGAAAAGCTAAATGGTTAGTACAATCATTTAATAATGAAGTTTTAAATTTAATGCTAGTTTTATTCTTATTCATAATATTCTGCTCCGTGTTATTTGATTTTTGTAAGCTATCTAATGCAAGTGATGATTGATTAATATCGATTATGGTAAAAACAACCATAATAATTTTTATTAAGCATCATTAATGCCAAGTTAAACAATAAATCCTGTTATTAATAAATTTGCTTTTAAATAAAGACTCCTCCTTGTTAATCAAGGGGCTGAAGATTTACCTCTAGACGTTAAGAATTTATTTATGCAAAAAAATAACACACAAAGACGATAAAAAGGGCCGTTAGCGCATAAATACAACAATTATATGTAGGGTGTTGTACATTAGCTCTAATCGGAAAAGTAAAAACGACATCTTTAATAAATGCTGCTCAAAGTAGATGAAACCAATAAAATTTCATAGATTGCTTTAATCTTTATTTTAATAATCGGGAAAATGTTCACCATGTTGGCACTTAAACACACGGAAATGCACCAATTTAGGTATTGTAATGCTTGTTGACCTTTTTGTGTGCCGATGGCCGTTATTCGAGGTGAAACGCTTCGTTTGAATCATTTTTGATAACTGAATAATCTATTTGAATCTCAAGTAAATGTAAAATATTGTGGATTTTAATTAGTCAGCCTGAGGAATTGTTCCGCCTCGTTATGTGTTTTCATAGTATAAGTTATTTAATGTATTCTTATTTCTTTGAACACAAGTAAATTAAGTACTTAGTTTCACTGGGTGCATAAAACATATAACGAAAATTTAACTCTCAGTTCATCCAGTCATTTAAAATATTCACAACTGAAAAATACTGATATTTTGTTTTCTCAATTTAACCTTATCTTATTGAATTGAATTCGTTTGTTATTTTAAATGCTCTCTGTTTGATAATGAATATTATTTGTTGATATTGATGTTAACTCTGATATATTCAATCAATTTAAAATCAATGGAATGAATAATACTAATCGTAATAATTAGCTGATCTATTTTACTGGTTAAAATTGCTTATTTCTTTGTTGAAAGCTTCGTAAAGGGAACAACTATTAAAGAGTTAATGTCTTTATATTAATTCTCACGTTAGAGGATTAACTGGTTAATCTCTCGATAGTGGTAACTTTCACCTTGAAATAAACAATTTTTCCCGCGCAAAATTTAGATCACATATTTAATACGATTGGTATAAAAAGGAACGTAATATGAACCCAAAAATGATGTTTGCCATTTCCTTAATCGCTTTAATCTCTGGTTGTGGTGGCAGTGATGATGGTAATAATAATTCACCTGTCGCTGATAATGAATTAATAGTTTCTGAAGATGAAACAAGTACAACAACAGAGCTTGAAGGCACTTGGTTAAAGTCTTGTAGTGCTGTTGACCAAAATGATCCTGATACTTTATATGATATCGTTGAAGTGAAATTTAATAATAACAAAGTTAATTCAAGTATTTTTAACTTTACAGACTCTCATTGTACAACGTCATTATCATTCTCTCCAAATCCTACCTCAAGTGGGGTATTTAGTTTAGGCGAACAAATAATTACTTCAGGCGGGGTTGAGTCCATTATCATAGATACACATATTGACACCTTTGATGGAGCTCCATTCATTATTGATGAGTTTAGTATTTATTACTTAGACAATAATACACTTTATCTAGGCGATACGACAGGTGTTAAAGATGGTTTGACAACCGCCAATAGACCAGATTCTATTGACTATAATCGTATTTTTATAAGACAGTAGGTCAGATTAACCTTGCACATAAATGAACTTTGTTTACATCCAAAATGCAAAGTTCAGAGGATATGCTGAGATTACATTTCTCTTAATTGGCAAATCTATTTCAATTTTTTATGTCTGTTTAATGTGGACTTAATTTAAAGGGGCTGGTTTAAGTCGACAAATTTTTTTTGAAGTAAAGTAACGTTTTGGTAAGCATTTTGGCTTCATACATATGTTGAGAATCAGCCAAGTGAATTTTATAAACATCTAGAATTTAAATATGTATGGCAGTTAAACTCTGAGTTTTCTAATACCCTTATTGAAAATAATGTATATAACCGCAGTTCTGAATAAGCAAACCGATACAGCACCGTTATTTTCGCGTATTTCTGTGTTAAATCATCTCCCAATAACCAGTTACTGCTTCGATAATTTGCCTTGAACGACACAAAACTAACAGTACTGTATAACTTAAATCTTTAACGTTTTGATATATATGATTTTTGCGATTCCATTATCCAGAACTGAGGTTATATACGTTTAATGGGGTATAACAAGCAAAAAAAAGTTCACATAAGTGAACTTTTTTAGACATTTTTATTTTACAGTTTAATAAACAATAAGCCGCGAAATCACGATTATCATCTTATCTGTTTAACCATCTATATTAATTTGTTCAATAAGCTCTGCTAAGGTTTTGCTTGCTTGATCATGAGGGACTTGGCAAGTACCTGCTGCTTTATGACCTCCGCCACCGTATTTAAGCATCAGATCACCGACATTAGTTTTAGATTCTCTATCAAATATCGATTTACCCGTAGCAAACACGGTATTTTGTTTTTGAAAGCCCCACATTACATGGATAGAAATATTGGTTTCAGGGAAAAGAGCATAAATCACAAAGCGATTACCTGCATGGATGACTTCTTCATCTCTTAAATCAAGCACAATCAAATTATTATGTATGGTTGAACAACGATTCAATTGTTGTTTGAATAATTCCGCCTGTTCTTTATAAAGGACAACACGTTCCACTACATCTGGAAGCTGCATAATCTGTTCAATATCATGATTCTTGCAGTAATCGATTAAATCCATCATCAAGTTGTAATTTGAAATTCTAAACTCTCTGAATCTACCTAAGCCAGTTCGCGCATCCATCAAAAAGTTAAGTAAGTCCCAGCCTTCAGGATTTAGTACTTGTTGCATGTCAAATTGAGCGGAATCACCACGATCACAAGCATCCATCATTTCTAACCAGTCGCTTGGAAACGCTTCTAGACCACCATAATAGTCCCAAACGACTCTTGCTGCAGAGGGAGCAGCAGGATCAATGATGTGGTTATCCATTTTACTGTTTCTAATGGTTTCTGAAGAGTGGTGATCAAAGGAAAGGTGGATACCTTCAACATAAGGCAAGTTAGTTGAAATGTCATTGCTTGATACTTCAATTTTGCCGTCTTGCATATCTTTGGGATGAACGAAAGTAATGTCTTCTATCATCTCTAGATGTTTCAGAAGGACGGCACATACTAGTCCATCGAAATCACTTCGCGTTATTAATCTAAACTTCTGCTGCGCCATTTGGGGCTCCTATCAAACTAAAATTTATGACTGTTTTTTCGACTATCTGTTCAAGTCGAACGTAAAAATATTTTTATAACTAATTGAGTGTAGCCAACATTTGATAAATAACATGAAATTTTCATCGTCAAAGTGATATTTTTAAATTTTTAACATGTGCCACGTAGTCATGCATAGAGGTGATAGAATATGTCTTTATATGTTTAAATTTCTAGCAAAAGCTTTGGAACTAGTTACAACTTCCTTAGGATTTAAAATGATTATATTATTGAATGGCTCTATCAATTCAGGCAAAACAACCGTTGCTCGAGCAATTGTTGAACGCGCCATTAACTTTGCTCATATCGAAGTTGATTCTTTAAGGGATTTTATTAGGTGGATGCCTCTTGAAGAAACGATTGAACTTAACATTAAAAATGCAATTGATGTGGCAAAAAACTTTCATGATAATAATATTAACTCTGTTATTTCCTACCCATTAAGCGAAGATAGTTACCTTTATACCCGTTATCATTCAAGATGCAAAATTCAGCAAGCAGTGAGGTGAATAGTTTCTAGGCAGAAAGGTGAAGGTCTAACTCGTTCAATCAAATCTTTCTAACAACGAAAATATTTGCCACATTGCTTGCCCTACGGGTCGTTAGCTCGAAAACCAATACAGCGTTGCAATATTTGATAAGGGCTAGCCATTACCATCATATTGCGCCTTGTCTTGGAGTCCGAGCTAACGACTGAATAAAGCATTTTGATTGATAACGGGTATATATCAAAACATTATTAGTTAACTCTTCTATTGAGGTATATGCCGTCGCGCTATATCCTGGTATTGATAAGTTAAAAACAAATAGAGGGACGCGTGAACTGACTGAATGGGAGGTTAAGCGAATCGATGTACTTCATGAACAGGGCTTAACCATGCCTTGTTTTGGCACTGTTATTGATACTTCAGAACAGACGATAGCAGAAACAACAGATAGTGTTTTAGAAGCCGTAGGTGTCCTAATAGGTCAAAATAACCGAGCAAATTAAAAGGTGCAAATTAATGAATTACAAAATCCAAGACATTCAATCCTCTCATGATCAAAAAATGCGTTCTATCATCAAACAAGTCGGCCAAGAGTTCGGTGCAATTGGAGATGGTTTTGGCCCTTCTGACCAAGAAGTTGAAGCCATGAGTCAATATTATAACGATGCCAGCAATAGTTGTTATCTGGTTGCTAGCATTGATGGGGAGGTTGTAGGAGGCAGTGGTATTGCATCCTTTAATGGTGATCCTGATGTGTGTGAATTACGTAAACTATTTCTATTAAAAGAAAGTCGTAGTTTAGGACTGGGTAAAAAATTAACAGAACAATGTTTAAGCTACGCAACACAAAAAGGTTATAAACGTTGTTATTTAGATACACTCGGTAATATGACATCGGCCATTGCGTTATATGAAAAACTGGGTTTTAAGCATTTAGACAAACCCTTAGCGGGCACCATTCATAATGGCTGTGATGTTTGGATGTTAAAGGAGTTATAAAGTTGGCTAGTAAGTTATTAGTTGGAGGTTATATGAAAATAATATTATCGCTTATCAGTTTATTATTTCTTAATGGTTGCTTAGGCATGCCCGATTCAGTTAAACCGATATCAAATTTTGAAATTAATAATTATCTCGGAAAATGGTATGAAATTGCTAGGCTCGATCATTCTTTTGAAAAAGGATTGAGTCAAGTGAGCGCAGAATATAAGTTGAAAAAAGATGGTGGCGTTTCGGTCATTAATCGTGGTTTTTCAGCGGCTAAAAATGAATGGAAGGAAGCAGAGGGAAAAGCATATTTTGTTAATGCGCAAACTGAAGGCTATCTTAAAGTGTCTTTCTTTGGGCCATTTTACGGTTCCTATGTGATTTTCGAATTAGATCATATTAATTACCAATATGCGTTTGTTTCTGGACCAAATTCAGATTATTTATGGTTACTTTCAAGAACTCCTGAAGTAAGTCCTGAGATTATTGAAAAGTTCGTCAGCATGTCTAAAGAACGCGGTTTTGAAACCGATAATTTAATTTTTGTAAGTCATTAATAATCAAACCTAGATCATGATGTTCAATTATGATTTTTATCGCCGTTGGCAAGTGGTACAGCCGCGGCAGGCAGATCTTGATTCTTTACTTAATCTGCCTCGTTGAGTTTTACAATAAGCATTTTTGAGCACTCGCCTAGCTGAAAACCAATCGTCAGGCTTTTCTATAATCAGATAACCATTAAAGCGCTTGGTTAACGGTAATCGAAATTCGTTAATGAATTCACTTTCATATTCTATTTCAAAATAATCAAGCGCTTGCTCTATGGAAGAAAAGCCTTTAATACGCTCTATTAAATCGTTGTTATTCATTTCAATTTACAGTCCTTTATACAGTCCTTTAATAAACGATTAAACAATATTATTGACTCTGTTTAGTTGTTAGCTCTACGGTTGAATTTTCTGGCAATAAAGTAGCATACAAGCTATTAGGCGCATTGAGGTATTGTTTAATCGCTTGATTTACTTGCTCTAGGGTTATATCTGCTAAGGTTTTATCATAAAGTTTAACATCTAGATCAAAAATAGCTACTTCATCGAGATTACTCAATCGGTATAACCAATATCGATGGTTGGATAGTTGTTTTTTTCTTACATGTGCTTGTTGCTTTTTAAAGCTATCGAGTAATTTAAGACTTATACCTTCATTTTTAACACGGGCTAGTTCATTACGCACAGCATTAACGAGTTCATCAACACGTTCGGGCTCGCAAAAAAACTCAATTGAAAGTAAATATTCTTGTCGTGGTTTATCCCTCAATTGTCCTTTTACTGCAATCTCATAGGTGCCACCTAAAGTCTCACGCACTTTATTTCTGAGCAAAACATTTAGTGTGTTTCTTACTGCTTCAAATACGATTTCATTTTCATTACTCCAGCTAGCTTCTCCTCCCATCTCAAGTTTAACAAACCCTTTTTGGTCTACACCTTTATTTAAATGTACTTCGATGTGGCCTTTCGTACGTTTATCTTGATGTGTTAATTCATGCGTTGGTTTTGAAGTGCCACTTGGTAAGCTCGCAATATAAGTGGTGATGAGCTCTTCCATTTGATCGATCTCGACATCACCGATAAAGGTAAAAGTAAAGTCTGAGGCGTTCTCAAAACGTTGCTTAAATATTTTATAACTTAGGTCGAAATCAATTAGCTTCAGTGTTTCAGGATTATATTTTTCGATAAACCTTGGATTATGTTTATTCTGTTCTGCGTTAATAGCCGTGGTAAATTGGGCTAAAGGTAGTTGACTATTTTTTTCCATTATTGGGAATATATTTGCAAATAAGAAATTAAAGTCTTCTTTATTTTTTCTAGGTTGTGTAAATTTTAGATAGAGGAGTTGCATAAATACATCTAAATATTCCGTTGAAGCGGAGCCTTTTAAACCTTCGGTTAGTGCATAGATATTACTTGTTAGTTTGATATTTTTATCGTATAAAAATGTATTAAGAGCATTAACACTGAAGCCATCAATACCCATATAGTCGATGAAAGGAGTAGAATTAGCCACTTTTTGATATGTTTCATTATCAAACTTTTCTAGGCCACCATCTTTTATTGCTTGAAATAACACGCCATTACCTTTAGCTTTTCTTTTTCTTAAGATAACTTTCGCGCCATTACTGAGTGTCCAATAATGGCTACGGTAGAGTTTTTTATATTCATAGTTAACAATCGTTCCTTTTGATGGTAACTCCTGCATTAATTTCTCTGGTATTTGTTCAACCAGGTAAGGGCGGTAATTTTTATTTTTTGCTTGCTCCCAGAGGTTAACTAGTTCGGTTGGCGTAGGCAGTGTTGGTAACTCTGAGTCAGGGGCTGAAATATAAATGTGTCTATTTTGTTTCTGTTCAAGCCAGTCAGTGGCAAGTTTATTAATATCTTCAAGCGTTATTTTAGCGATAGTTTCTTCGCGGTATGCCGCAATAGATTTAGTATCATATAAAGGTTCTTCATTCATAATGTGCAGGATATATTCATTAATCTGCTTGGTTAAATTGATATTCTGTTTGTGATCTTTTGTGTAGTTTTTTAGTGCTGATTTAACCAGTAAAAGTTCCTGCTCTTCAAAACCATCTTGATTGACTCGATACATTTCAGCCAATAATAATTTTGCAACTTCTCTGGACTGTGCTGCTTTGCTTGTTGCAGACAATGTGAAGTTATAATTTTTACCTAAAGTAGATATAAAAGAAGTGTTTACGGAGATAGCTGGCATTTTATTTTCTGTAATCGCGTTTTTCAGCCTTCTATTAAATAAGTTTACTAAGAATAACTGTTTAATTCTGTCTAATTCATCATGGTAAGTTGTCACAGGCTGATATTTGCGAATAATGTGGAAACTCATCTGTGTCATGATTGCTTGCGGATCTGTTTGAATACTTACCAATGGCTTTGTATTATCATTAATAGTTGCTATTGGGATGGATTTATTTTTGTTATCAGAAGGAATGGCCTCCATATATTTATTGATAAAAAACATTGCTCTTACGGGGTCAATATCTCCTACGGCCAGTACAACCATATTCTTTGGTTGATACCATTTTTTATAATAACGGGTAAGTTCGTTGCGGTTAGCTGATTTTATATTTTCAGGCGTGCCGATTAAAGGGTATCTTTGTGCATATCGACTGCCTTCAAGTTTTGCCTGTAAATGCTTTGTCTCAAGACGATAATTTGCACTGTCTTTGCTTCTTAATTCCTCAAGAATGACACCACGTTCTTTTTCAATTTCTTGTGTATCAAAACTAACTTTATGCGCCCAGTTTTCAATGATACGAAAACCATTTTCAAAGACCTCGTTATTATTGCTAGGAATATTTAAGCTATAAACCGTTTTATCAAAATAGGTCAGCGCATTAATCCCTTGACCGAATTTCATGCCAGCGGACTCGATATAAGTAACTAAATCATTTTTTGGAAAATCTTCTGTTCCATTGAAGGCCATGTGTTCAACAAAGTGAGCCACACCTCGTTGCTGATTGTCTTCTTGTAATACGCCTGCTTTTACCAAAAGTACTAAGCTGGCCCTCCCTTTAGTATGTGTTTCTTTTTTGATGACGTAGGTCATCCCATTATCAAGTTGGCCTGTGATCAATTTTTTGGCGTTAGGAATGGCTTTATCGAGTATTGCTTGGTTGTTTTCAGGCGTACTTGGAAGGGGATTTTCTTGTGTAACTTGGCAACCTGATATTATTATTGTTAAAGAGAGACTAACAATCAATGGTAAATATTTCATGAGCATTCCGAATTGGTAATCTATAAATTGAGTTATAGTAATACAATTAATCTACAGATGAAAAATAGGTGTGTAAAATAACAAAATTTAATATTTTGACTGTGATCTCTTTTAATACAAAATTACGTTAAGTATTTGTTCTATCGAAAAATACTATGAGTTGGATTTGAACCTGAATTGAGGTTAATGTAGAAGGGAGGTAGAAATATAAAATCCCACTGAAGCGGGATTTTATTGTCAGACTAAACCCGATTTGATGATCTCGAGTAAAGACTCATATGTTAATAAAAAAGGTAATATAAGCCAAATATTGCACAAGCATTTAAGGCTAAATGTATCAAAAGTGCTTTATGTGCATTATTGTTATCATGATCTTTTACATAAAGGTTAATTTTTTCAGATATTTCTATTTCATTTTTACGTAAAATTTCATAAATACCACTTAATTTAGTTTCAAGCCTTGCAGTAACGCGAAATGTAGCTGAATTCATGCTTATTTCCCTTTCAAATAGTTATTTATCACATAATATTTCTTTATGTGTCCCCACTTATTTGCCTACACTATTATTAGTTTAATTGATTTGTGCTTGGCTTTTTTGTTTTATTATTCGTTAACATTTCGTTGATATATTAAGGGCTTATAAAGCTCTCATCAATCTTTATGCCTGCTTTCGAATAAATAATACATTAGCATTTGTTTATTAATGTTTATTGATCTATGTATATTAAATCACCATCGATTTGACGCAGTTAACACTTTTGAAATTTAACGGTTAAAACGACGTAATTTAGTTAGTACATCAATGAGTAGCGTGGTATCGACATCATTTTCATTTAATGTAATACCTTGCCAATTAATACTGGAAATATGTCCATCATTATTAAATTGCGTTATTTTTTCTTCCTGATAAATAACATATTTAATTAAGTCCCCAGAAAGCAAATAGGGCCTTGCTGTATCATTAAATAAACTTTGCCCATCACTGTAATGTTTACTCTCGTTTTGAACACCTAGGGCGCTTTCCATGAGTGTCGGTACGATATCTACATGACTAGTCATGCGGGTAATATTTTGCTGGCTTTGACCTGGCCATAAAACAATCAAAGGGACATGCGCGTTATTAATAGCAGCTTGAGCCGATGTCGCTTTTTCAAAGGAAGCACCATTTGCGCCAGTGATAATAACGATAGTATTTTCAAGTTTTCCTGAATCCGTTAGTTTTTCAACAAGCAATTTAATTTTAAGGTCAATATTGAGGACTTGATATTGATACTCGGACATCTTTTCGCTGCGTTGAGCAAGGCTGAAGTTATTTTCGTTTAAGCTTAGCGCATCACCTGTTTGTTGGTAATGAACAAAACTAAACCAAGGTGCCTGTTTATCCTGTTCATCAAGCCATTCGAGCCAGCCTCTGGTTATTTGACTGTTATTGCCAGAATGATTTTTTGCTTGTAAGAGTGCAGGCGCAATATTACTAAAGCTACTCTGTAAAAACTCAGGGTGCACAAAACCGATACTCGAAAATAAACCAAATTGATAATTCTGTTGTTGTAAGCGGCTGATTAAAATGGGGGGCACATAGTTGAGTGTAATTTCATGCCAATAACGATTAGGCAATGCATAAAATAAGCTAAATAAACCTTGAGAACTATTACTTGCACCACTGAAATGCCGTGTGAAGTTTAAGCCTTTTTGACTCAATGAATGCGTAAATGGCATGTTACTTTCATTGAGCACATCAGCGCGTAATGCTTCAACACTGATCAGTAAGATATTCTTATTTGATGCTTTATCCTGTGGAAGATAAGTCAAAGGCTGTTGTGGATATTTTAATGATGTACTACTTTTGCCTTGTTGACTGACGACGCCTTGTTCAAAGTTATCTTCTGTCAACCAACCTTGTTTTTTCAAAAATGTACGCGCAGTCATTGGGTATGAGAGTGGATACAATGATTTTTGTTGGGTGATTGGACGATATTGTGTGGCGTCGGCCCATATAAAAGCTAAGTGTGTGATAACAAAGGTAGTAAAAAGAAAAATAGCTATCGGTTTGCCAATCGCTTTGGCTTGTATTTGGCGGCACTTGCGCCAAGCAAAAAACGAAATAGCAAACTCAATCATGAAGATAATTGGAATCGAAATGTAATGTAAATTGATGGAATAAATTTGTTCAACTTGTTCTGGGCGTTGCAAAAATTGCCAAATCAGCGGGGTAAGATGAAACTCATAAAGCCTAAATATTTGCGTATCAACAATCAAGAACGTCACGGCAACGGTACTGATCGCAATGGCAAAAAAACGATACAAACGTTGAATGGGGATCATAAAGGCAAGGGGGAAAAGTAACACCCCAAATACCATGGCACATACAAAACTGAAATGACCGATTAAACTGATAAACTGATAGGCTACGCCGAGGACGGTATCTGGTAAACCGGCATATTTGATATAGCGTAGGCTAATCAAAGAAACTAATATGATATTAAAAAAAGTAAACCAATGCGCCCAGCTAACTAGGCGGGATACGTTATCGTGAAATTTATGACCTGTTTCAACCATAATGATTAATTATCTTTTGTACTGATAGAAGCGCTGAATGCCTTAACAAATTTATCGCCAATTTCTTTACGTTTGTTGCTCGGTACTTGGCTGTTGATAATGTGTGTTAACGTGTTACCCAAAACCATTAAACTTAAATCTACTGACACATCATTTTTATGAAGCACTTCCATGACATCATCAAGTATATTTTCTATTTTTTCGTTTGAGTATTTTGAAATTATTGGCATTTGTATTTGTCTGTATTGTTATTAAAGAAACTCATAATACCTGACTCATCAAAAGAGTCCAATCTTAGGCTGATGGTTTTTATTTATAAAACAGATTTTATGCAAGTAGCTTTGGTGGCATAATCGTTTATCTGTTTAAATTTAGGCGCAATTTTATGAATATCTCTGCAATGAATATAATTTTACACTCCCTTAACTATGATAATGAGGGCACGTTACAGTGTACAAAACGAGAGGGCGAACTGCCTCTTTCTCCTTCTATTGAAGATTTTATAAGTAAAATACATCGCACTTATCAAAGCAAAACCAATAAAGCCTTTGCTTCTTTCCCTGCTGAAAGTGATAGACCACAAGTATTTCAACGTGCGTTAGAAAAAGAGATGGCTGGCGAGTTAGATTTTGTTTCTTTTTCGCAAACAGCTGTTGATTGTTTATTAGCTGAATTACAAAAACAAGACTTTGCAGAGCAAGGCATTTTATTATTCAGTAAATACACTTGGACGGCGAGTAATTATCTACTGATTGCATTATTACAAAACAATGAATCGGTCAGTGTTAATGAAAACCTCGAGTTAACCACCAGCCAGCATCTTGAAACCAGTAAAATTCAGTTGGTGACGCGCATTGATTTAACCTTGCTGGAACGTGCGCCAGAGTCGAATCGATACTTATCCTTTATAAAAGGCAGAGTAGGGCGTCAAGTTTCTGATTTCTTTTTAGATTTTATGGGCGCGCAAGAAGGGTTTGATGCCAAAGTTCAAAACCAAGTGCTGATGAAAGCGGTGGAGGAATTCTGTGAAAAAGAAGCCTTACCGATGGAGAAAAAACAAGAAGTACGTGAAGTCGCCTTTGATTATTGCAAAGAGCAGTTAAAACAAGGTGAAGATATCGAGTTATCAACACTCTCTGATCAATTAAAAGAATCGCCAAAATTAGAAGGGAGCTTTTATGACTTTGTTAGTGCAGATTACCAATTAGAGCAGAACTTTCCTGCAGACCGCAGTGTGATGCGTAAATTGACCAAATATGTTGGTCAAGGTGGTGGTGTTAGTATTAGTTTTGATCAAAAACATCTTGGTGAACGTATACAATACGATGCAGACACTGATACCTTAACCATTAAAGGTGTGCCGCCTAATTTGCGAGAGCAATTAAAACGTGATGCGATTTCAGTAACAGATAACACTGATTATGAAGAAGCAACAGATGACAATGCACCACCTTTTTAAGTAAAAACGATCGATTTAAAGCGTTATCAATGGTAATACGTTATACCATCACACACCATGGACCTTAGATTCAAATAATAAACACACTGGTTCTGTGAGTTAAGTGCAAGGGTTGCGCTTATTTTGATAACTGTTTTAATTGTAAGGTCTGAGGCGTAAGGTCTGAGACTCAGTTTTAAAATAGAGTTTGATAGGAAAATTAAATGAAATTATTTGTACGTGACTTAACGGTTATTGATGCTACATATTTAGATGCGCAACGCGGATTTGTTGGCGAAAGTTACATTGTAGATGTCACCCTGACAGGCGCGTTAAATGAGCAATCTATGATTTTAGATTTCTCATTGGTGAAAAAACAAATTAAAGCAATGATTGATGCGGAAGTGGATCATAAGTTACTTGTGCCTCATGCATCACCAAGATGTTCAGTCACAATAGAACCAAAGCGCACACAAGTTGACTACAAATTAAATGACAACACTTATATTCAGTTGAAATGTCCAATTGAAGCTTACTGTATGTTAGAAAGTGAAGTGGTGACTGCGGAAGTGATCGAAGCGTATTTAGAACATATTATTTTATTACAGTTACCTGAAAACGTTGGGCAGTTAGATATTAAGCTGAGAACCGAAAAGATTGAAACACCTTTTTATCATTATACGCATGGGTTAAAAAAGCATAACGGTAATTGTCAGCGTATTGCTCATGGACATCGTTCTAAGTTAGACATTTTTATTAACGGTGATTTTAATCATTCTTTAGTTCAAGATTGGGCGAACCGTTGGAAAGATATCTATTTAGTCAGCAAAGACGACATTATTGATAAAGGCGATCTTTCTTTTATTGTTAAAAGTAATGATGTTGACAAATTATGCAGTGCTTACCATGCACCGCAAGGTTATTTTGAATTACTAATGCCAGCACATCGATGTGAAGTATTACCAAGAGATACCACCGTTGAAGAATTAGCGGATTATATCTGTGAGCAAACTAAAAAACGTGTTGGTGATGATAGTGTCACCGTCTATGCTTATGAAGGTGTTGGTAAAGGTGCGATTGCAGAGTTGTAGTGGTCTATAATGTAATGGGCTATCATAAAGTTAAACATTATTGGTAACACAGTACAAAATATTGAGGAAATAGCATGCCAGAAGAAACCATATTTAGAAAAATAATCAATAAAGAAATCCCATCGGATATGCTTTATCAAGATGATTATGTGACGGCGTTTCGTGATATTTCACCGCAAGCAAAAACACATATTTTGATTATTCCCAACAAGTTAATTGCAACGGCAAATGATATTGAAGTGGAAGATGAAGTATTAGTCGGTAAACTTTATACCACGGCAAAAATGCTTGCTAAACAAGAAGGCATTGCCGAATCAGGCTACCGTTTAATCATGAATTGTAATAAAGATGGTGGACAAGAAGTTTACCATATACACCTTCATTTATTAGGTGGGCAGCCACTTGGTAAACTAATTTCTATTTGAAGCGGGAGTTTCCTATGAAAATCAAAACTAACTTATTGTTGATTGCCTTAACAACACTTTTTATTAGTGCTTGTTCTACTTCTGTTGAACGTGTTGATGCGCAAACACAAATCGATTTAAGCGGTGCGTGGAATGATACCGATTCACAACTTGTTGCAAAAGAAATGATTGAAGATTCTTTATCACGAGCTTGGATCATTAACTTTGTTAAGGAACAAGGTAAAACGCCTGCCGTGATAGTCGGTAAAGTACGTAATTTAAGCCACGAGCATATCAATACAAATACTTTTATTGCTGATATGGAGCGTGAACTTATTAATTCTGGTCAAGTACAGTTTGTGGCTTCTTCTGGGGCACGAGAAGAAATTCGTTCTGAACGAGCAGATCAAGATTTAAATGCTTCCGAAGCGACTCGTAAAGAAATGGGCCAAGAATACGGTGCCGATTTTATGATGCAAGGGCAAATTAATACTATCATCGACGTAGATGGCAAAACTCAAGTGCGTTTTTATCAGGTCAATTTAGAAATGATCAGTATGAAAGACAATCGTAAAGTATGGATTGGTCAGAAGAAAATTAAAAAGCTGATTAAAAATAGTAAACTACGTGAATAATCACTGGTTAATTTAGCTGTGTTAAGTGATTTGTTCAATAAAATGTCAAGTCACTTAACTTTTTAATGAATCTCTATTAAAGCATTCGCATTCAGGTTAATTGCATTTTGTTAACTGAACCAAATATAAGCATTCTTGTTTATTGAATATTGTTTTTCGAACATTGCTTTTTGAATTAGGTGATCATGAAAAAAGTCATATCTACTGTTGTTATTCTTTTATTGAGCGCTTGTGCTGGTCAGCAACGTCAAACTAATGAGCTGGCAAAGCAGCTTTATTATCAACCTCCTCAACAAGTCTTAACACAATTACAAACCTTTGAACCACCTAATCGAGATATTGCCCAATATCAGCTTAATCTAGGTATTCTACAATTATTATCGGCGGACTTTAGCGCTGCTATCGCCACTTTATCTGAAGCTAAAAAGGTGATGTCCGATTTATCTGCTACGTCGGTCAGTGAAAACCTTGCAGCCGGCACCGTCAATGAAACATTACGCAGTTATAGTGGTTATCCCACTGACAGAGTGATGGTGCATAATATGCTTGCTTTGGCGTATTTGTTATCTAACGATATCTATGCCGCCCGTGTGGAAATGTTACAAGCTGATATCGCCATGAAAAAGCTAGCGACAAAAGGTTCTTTATCAGGTCAACTGGTGAGTGCTCATCTGCTTGCTGCTATTATTTATGAGATGTTAGATGAACAATCAAATGCATTGATAAGCTACAGCAACAGCGAAAAAATACTCATTAAACGCAACCTTTCAGTGCCATTTGCGTTACAACAATCATTATTAAGAATGAGTTATGAGGTTGATAAAGAGGGCCAATATGCCAATTATGCAAAACGTTACCTTCAGTTTCGTGTTCCTGTAAACAACAATAATACCCAAGTATTCTCTTTATATTTTGATGGTATCGTGAGCCATAAAGAACAAGCTTCAATTGTAGTGCCTAGTTTTAACGGTAAACAACTTATCCGTATTTCAATGCCTGCTTATCACTCTTATGCAAAACAGATAACCCATGCAAAGCTGTTTGATGCTAGTCAGCAATTCACTACAGAGCTTATTGAAAACCTTGAAACATTGGTACGCGAAGATTTAGATAAAGAGTATCCTTCTATTTTGTTATTGACCACCACGCGTGCAATAGCAAAATATAAATTGGTAGAAGAAAGCTCACAAAAGGATCCCCTATTAGGATCATTAATTAATATCGCGACATTATTGACAGAAGTGGCTGATTTACGAAGTTGGAATATGTTGCCTTCGAATATTCAGTTTGCTTATCTAGAAACCACCGAAGCAGAGGTAATGATTAATATCGCTAATATTAGGCAAGAAATAGTGCCCCTAAAAGCAAATTCCAAAAATCTATTATTAATGACCAATTTAAAAACACCTATTTTTCATTTTTCCAATAGGAGTGGTCATAATTAACCTTTGGTCACCGTCATTATCTGATATTAGCAAGTATTAAAAGACAATCATCCAGAATGACCAATTTAGAATTATAGGTCCAAAATCACATCAAAATATTTACTCATGAGGTTTATATGAAAAAATATCACATACTCACTTGTTTGCTTAGTTGTTTGTTTATCATTTCCTGTGCAACAACCTCTGACGAGGCAAATAAACCTCAATGGATAGAAAATGCCAATGAGGGTTACCCAGATAATGAATATTTAACGGCGGTGGGGCAAGCGTCTCAACCTGATAGGGCCAGTACTAATGCCAAAGTAAATTTAGCTGAGATATTTTACAGCGATATACGTAACGGAACCAATACCATTACAGAAGCTTCAAAACAAGACAGTGCAATTGGTATTAGCATACAAAGTGCGGCCTATCTACAACGTAGTATTCAGACCAAAACCGAACAAATCATAAATGGCGTGATGATTAAAGAAAGCTGGTTAAGCCCCTCTGGTGAGTATTATGCGCTGGCAATACTAGAGAAAAATAAAGTGGCAATGAGTTTAAACCAATCGATTAGGGAACTAGACCAATCAAGCGCAAACTTTATTGATTATAGTAATAATCTTGCCCCAACCCAGTTGGCATCTTTAATTGCATTACGCACAGCGCGAGATGAACAAATGACGCGATATCTGACTAATTTACAATTAAAGCAAGTGAGTGTCTCTGATGTGCCGGTTGAAATATCAAGCAATGCTATTGAAAGTCTTATCGCTAAAAAACTCGCAATGATGAAAATTGCGGTCAACGGTGATAATCAAGCTAATAAGCAAAGTGTGCATTCTGCGTTATCTGAGTTAGGGGTAAATGTTACAAATGGCGCTGATATCGTTATTACTGTTAATAACGAAGTAAGTAACCCTGATTTCATTAATGGTTGGCATTGGTTACAGAGCAGTTTACAGTTAAGCATTTCAGAAAAAGGTCAGGTCATTAGTCGTAAAGACTGGCAAATCAAAGTCTCTGCCAAACAACAACATTTATTGTACTCCCGTTTGCAAGATAAAATAGAGAATAAAATGACTCAGTACATTACTGCGTTATTGAGCGACTCTCCAAGCTTATAATCTGCTGGTAACATTCTCTGATTAAAGGCGTTTCAATGTGATGTTGTGACGCCTTTTTTAATAAATAGCCATTAATATATTCGTTTTCAGTTGGACGTTGATAATAGATATCACGATTCATCGATGAATAATTTTCCGCGGTATTTTTAATCACAGTATTAATGGTTGTCAAAAGGTTTTCTTTTGAGAAGGGATTTTGTGTTTCTTGGGGAGACGCCATGTTCATCAAAGTTAACAGAGGCAAGACTTCATCGATCATCGTTTCTATTTGTGTTTGAAATGACTGTTTGGTTAGAGCACCATTATTAATTTGGTGAATGGCAGTTAACGGATTGATAGCCACATTAATCAATAATTTAAGCCAAAGTGTTTTTTCTACATTCTCATTCCAATGACAGTTGCTTAAAGCCTGATTTAAGGGCGTTAATAACGTTGAATAAGCCTTAGCCTGTTCATTAAAAGCGCCTAAATAGCTGATGCCCAAGCCCGTTTGTTTGATGTTGAAGGGGCTATTTAATAAACTCGCATTAGCAGTGGTCGCACAAATAATCGGATTATCAGGTAATATTGAGGCGACTTGTTCAGCTGTTCCCATACCATTATGCATTAAGATAATGACTTGTTTTGCACTGATTAATGCTATCTGATCCAGCAATGCTTGCTTTACTTGCAGTGCTTTCACACAGACTAAGATAGGGTCCTTTGAGTTGGTTAAGTGTGCGCTTTGCGAACAATCAAGCCTGCACTTTTCACCCTCTAAGTTTTCATACAGTAAGGTTTGAGGTAAATCGCGATTGCGGCTAACAAGGTGAACGTGTTGTCCTGATTTAATCAGGTTGGCAGCCCATAAACAGCCTATTGCGCCTGAACCAATTATTTGCCATTGAGTTATTTGTTTAGCTTGCATCTCAAGTTACCTTTTATTTTTACCCTAGCCTTGAATTACAGAAAATATGCCTTCATTAATCATTTAAATTAACCCTAAAGCGCATCATAACATAGCACCAGCTAAGAATTTCTGGTAACTTAGCGCATATTTTATTGTTTAGCTAGGAGTAGAAAATGCCTTCATTTGATATCGTCTCAGAAGTTGATGTGTCTGAATTAAAAAATGCTGTGGATAATGCCAATCGTGAACTTAAAACCCGTTTTGATTTTCGTGGTGTAGAAGCAAGTTTTAGTTTTGATAAAGGCATTGCTAAATTAACCTCAGAACATGATAAACAGTTAGTGCAATTATTAGACATTTTACGTGTTCATGTTATTAAACGTGGTATTGATGCCAGTTCTATGGATACTGAGACAGCGAGTCATAGTGGAAAAGCTTGGTCACAAACGGTTAAATTTAAAGAAGGAATAGATCAACCGACAGCAAAAAAAATTATCAAACTCATTAAAGATAATAAAATGAAAGTGCAAGCGGCCATTCAAGGTGAAGAATTACGTATTACAGGTAAAAAACGTGATGATTTACAAGCAGTGATGACCTTAGTTCGCGGCGCTGATTTAGGGCAACCTTTCCAGTTTAATAACTTCCGAGATTAATAAGAAATGTCAAAAAGAGATTGCTATGAAGTACTAGGTGTTACTAAAAGTGCTTCTGAAAAAGAAATCAAAAAAGCCTATAAAAAATTAGCGATGAAATATCATCCTGATCGTAATCCTTCAAACCCAGTTGCGGAGAATAACTTTCGAGAAGTTAAATCAGCTTATGAAATTATTGGTGATGAAGAAAAACGCCAACAATATGATGATTTTGGACACGGTGCATTTGATGAAAATGGCCATGGTCATGGCGCGTCACGTCATGGCGGTTTTGGACAACAGCAGGGTGGCTTTGATGATTTGTTCGGTGGCATGTTTAATCAGCAGCGCCAACAGCAACGTTATCAACCACAGCCAGAAAAAGGTTCTGATATCATTGCCACCATTGAAATTACACTGGAGCAAGCGGTAGAAGGTTGTGTACAAGAAATAAAATTACCTAACAACCCTAATTTACTTGAAGTGACATTGCCAGCTGGTATTGATGCTGGGCAACGTGTTCGTGTTAATGGCAAAGGAAATCCTGGCTCTCTTGGTGGGCCACACGGTGATTTATTGGTTGAAGTACACTTAATTGAACATGATACCTTCACACGTAAAGGACAAGATTTATATTGTTTAATTAAAACACCTTATACAACGGCTGTGCTAGGTGGCAATTTAAAAGTGCCTACTTTTTCAGGTTATTTGAATATTAAAATACCAGAAGGGACACAAGCAGGTAGGAAATTCCGAATTAAAGGCAAAGGCATTACATCTATGAAAGGTGATGTGGTGGGGGATCTTATTTATGAAGTGATCATCCCTACGCCAACGGAACTAACAGAGCCACAGCGTGCGCTACTAGAACAATTGGCTGCTTTGGTTTAATTTATACATAAAGTAAAATTATCAGTGCTGTTTAGATCTCATCAATCGGTTTGGTGAGATCTTCCTTTGGTTCTTCTTCAAACAGTGATTCTATTTTCGATTTACCTTCAGACCAAGCCTCTTTAGTACTTTCTCCTAAATCATTGAGCGTTTCTTTGCTACCTTCTTTACCTTTTTCCCATAATTCAGCCGTCTTTTGTTTGCTTTTAGACCAAGCACTTTCGCTGCCTTCTTTGCTTTTTTCTAATAATTCAGAACTACCTTCTTTACTAGATTGCCAAGCTTTTTGAGTGCTTTCTTTACCTTTTTTTAATAGTTCAGCACTGCCTTCCTTACTTGCTTCCCATGCCTCTTTACTGGTGCCTTTACTCGCATCCCAAATCTCTTTAATCGCTTTTTGGCTAGCGTCTTTTGCTTTTTCCCACTTTTGACCGGTTTCTTGTGTGGTATTCTCGGTTCCCACAGGCTCAACAACCTCACTATTTTCAGCATGTGCTAGAAGACTGAATGGTAATAACAATAAAAAAATTAGTTTCATTTTAAATCCTATAAGAATATTCATGATAGTTAGTCATGTAGTTAGTCACATGGTTAGTATAACAGTTCCACGGATTGCTTATTTTACTTGAATTATGTGCTGAATTTAACTACTGTGTAAAAAAACAGTTAAAGAAATAAGTGTCCATGAAATTATATATTGCAGAAAAACCAAGTCTTGCTCGTGCGATTGCTGATGCATTGCCTAAACCTCATCGCAAGGCGGATGGTTGTATCTATACTGGAAACGGCGATGTAGTGACTTGGTGCATTGGTCATTTATTAGAGCAAGTCGCCCCTGAAGTCTACGATCAAAAATATAAAAAATGGGTTATCTCTGACCTGCCAATCATTCCGACCAAATGGCAACTTGCGCCTAAAGCTCAAACTAAAAAACAATTATCAATAATCAAAAAACTCATAAAACAAGCAACGAGCATTGTTAATGCAGGTGACGTAGATAGAGAAGGTCAAATTTTGGTAGATGAAGTGATCAATTTTTGTGGTGCTTCCAAAACTAAAATTGCTAATGCGCAACGCTGTTTAATCAGTGATATGAATTTAGCTGCAGTAACCAAAGCGGTAAACAATCTGAAAGCGAACAAAGATTATATTCCACTTGCTGTTTCTGCGTTAGCAAGAGCACGAGCTGATTGGTTGTATGGTTTAAATATGACTCGCCTTTGTACGTTACAGGGGCAGAAATCTGGCTATCAAGGGGTATTGTCTATTGGTCGCGTGCAGACTCCCATTTTAGGGTTAATTGTTAATCGAGATATTGAAATCAATCATTTTGTCTCAAAACCATTTTATGAGGTGGTCGCAAATATAACCACCGAGGCAGGCGTCAAATATCAAGGGAAATGGAAACCCAGTGCTGCTTGCGAACCTTATATGGACGATGAAAATAGGGTGGTTTCAAAAGAACTTGCTAACAATGTTATTGAGCGTATTAAAGGTAAACCTGGCAAAATTGTCAACATAAAACAGGACAAGAAAAAGCAACCAGCACCCTTACTGTTTAGTTTATCGGCATTACAAATTGCAGCCAATAAAGCCCTTGCATTAAGCGCCAAACAAACCTTAGATATTTGTCAGCAACTGTATGAAAGACATAAGTTAATCACATATCCTCGTTCAGATTGTCAGTATTTACCAAGGGAACATTTCAAGGAAGTATCGTCTGTTACCCAGGCGATTAGTCAAATTTCAGATAAATCAGCCTTATTATTGAAAAATGCGGATCTGACCTTAAAAAGCCGAGCCTGGAACGACAGTAAAGTGGGGGCGCATCATGCCATTATTCCCACCTCGAGAAATAAAATATCCGGTTCGTTATCAGCAACCGAAGAGAAAGTTTATGATTTAATTGCACGACAATATATTGCTCAATTTTATCCTGCCTTTGAGTATCTCGATAAACAATTGGATACTGAAATAGAGCAGGGGTTATTTATCAGTAAACAAAAAGATATTTTAAATCCGGGGTGGAAAGCCTTGTTTCCTGTGTCATCTCAAAATAAACAACCATCAGAATTTTCATCCCATAATTTGCCTTCTGTCAGCTTAGGTGAAAATGTACAGTGCATTAATGGTGAATTATTAGAAAAGAATACCAGTCCTCCCAAACATTTTACGGATGCGACATTATTGGGCGCATTAACGGGCATTTCTCGTTATGTCTCTGACAAAGAAATTAAAAAGGTATTAAAAGAAAGTGATGGTTTAGGCACAGAAGCAACCCGAGCGGGCATCATAGAGTTACTCTTTAAACGAGAGTATTTGATAAAAAAAGGCAAAGAAATTCATGCTACGGAAGTGGGTATACAGTTAATAACTGCCTTACCGCAACAAATTTCACAACCCGATATGACCGCCTTGTGGGAATCACAGTTAGAATCTATTTCTACCAAGTCGATGAGTTATCAATCTTTTATAAGCGGGGTTCAGGGCAACCTTGGACTGTTAATTAATGAAGTTAAAAATATTAGTTTTACAGGATTGCCCACGACAACAAAAAAGAAAGTGTTTCGAAGAAAGGCTAAAAGCAAAACCTTTAAAAAGTAACATACTTTTCGAAATAATCGTCGTTCTTAAAATGTATTCTTTGACTCATTAATATTGACTTAGAATTATTGCTCTATGTCTAGTTCCCACTGTCTCCATGGGAATTCATACATCTTAATTTAAAGCAGTATCCTATCGCAACTATGCATAACCACGCAGAGTTGGTGAACGAGTTAATATTTTTAAAAGTCATACCATAGGCAAGGTGAGAGACTCACCTTTTGATTTAATAACCCCTTGATACCAATAGAAACTTTTCTTACGTTTACGCTCTAGGCTACCTTGTCCGTTATCGTCACGATCAACATAAATAAAGCCATAACGTTTTGACATTTGAGCCGTAGAGGCACTAACCAAATCAATTGGTCCCCAACAGGTATACCCCATTACATCAACACCATCTTGAAGTGCTTCACCGACTTGATATAAATGATCATTGAGGTATTGAATTCGGTAGTCATCCTGGATCATACCCTTTTCATTTACCTCATCTACAGCACCAAGTCCATTTTCCACGATAAATAGTGGCTTTTGGTATCGGTCATAAAGTAGATTCAAAACAATTCGTAGCCCTTTTGGATCAATCTGCCATCCCCAATCAGTAGTCTCCAGGTAAGGGTTGCTTCCCATTTTGAAAATATTCTCGTCAGTCACTTCGATATCTTCACTGTGAACGCTTACGCAACCTGTCATGTAATAACTGAAGGAGATAAAATCAATGGTTTCTTTTAAGGCTTCTTTGTCTTCATCTGTAAATTCAAGCTCAACACCCAGTAGTTCAAACTTACGCTTCATATAACTTGGATAGTAACCACGACTTTGAACATCACCAAAGAATAACCATTCGCGATTTTGTTGCATAGTTTCGAATACATCGTCTGGATGGCTAGTTAATGCATACTGAACGGCCCCTAGCATCATGTTGCCGATCTTTGCATTAGGTAGCATTTCATGACAGGCTTTAACGGCTTTAGCACTCGCTACCAATTGATGATGTATACCTTGATACAAAGCTTGTGCATCACTTCCTCTTGGAATTCCTGCGCCTGTAAATGATTCATGCAATGTGACGTTGATTTCATTAAATGTTAACCAGTTATTTACTCGATGTCCAAAACGAGAAAATACCGCAATAGCATAGCTTTCAAAGAAAACGATAAGTTCTCTACTGATCCAACCTTGATATTGCTCTGCCAAATGCAGCGGCATCTCATAATGAGATAATGTTACAAGCGGTGTAATACCATGCTTTTCAAGTTCATCAAATATTTTATCGTAATAAGCCAGACCAAGCTCGTTGGGCTCTAATTCATCGCCTTTGGGAAAGATTCGGCTCCAAGCAATCGACAGGCGAAAGCAGGTAAATCCTAATTCAGAAAATAATTCGATATCTTGCGGATAGCGATGATAAAAATCGATCGCGGTATCTTTGATATTAAAGTCTCCGTCCTGACGAGGCTTTAGTTGTCCGAAAGAGCCAGAAGGTTGTATGTCGGATGTCGACAACCCCTTACCATCGGCAATATGTGATCCTTCAATTTGGTTAGCTGCTGTTGCACCGCCCCACAAAAATTCATCGGGAAAACGAAAAGACATATATTACTCCTTTAAAGGTTACTTTCAAATACACATAAGATGTACTAATTAAATAAGAATAAGGTGGTCATCACAACTCAATTTAAGTACGCTATGAATTAGGTGTATTAATGCATAGGTTAAAAATGAAACATAAACAGCTTGTTGTCTCAAATCTTTATACATTTGATATTGCCGCAAAGTGTTTAAGTTTTACTAAAGCAGCAGAAGAACTGCACTTAACTCAAGGGGCTGTGAGTCAGCGAATTAAGCAATTAGAGCTGCAATTAGGATTTAAATTATTTGTTCGATTAACAAGAAAATTAGAACTCACAGAAGAGGGACGAAGATTATTCGAAACTGTTCATAATTCTTTCGCTACTATTTTTTCTGATATAGATGATATTAAGTTTAATGAGTTGTCAGGGGAGTTATATATTGGCATCGCACCTACATTTGCTCAATCATGGATGATGCCTAAATTAGCAAGTTTTCAATCACGCTACCCTAACTTAAGTCTCAAAATAAGAGTTAAAGCAAGTCACCTTGATTTTCAACATGAACCTGTCGACTTAGCGATATATTACAGCCATGAACAGCATCCCGATATGCACAATGAAATTATATTGGAGGAGTTTCTCACTCCAGTATGCACACCTTTATATGCGGAAAAACATAATATAAGCCATAATATTAATAGCTTAATGGATGCAAATTTAATCCACTGTACAGAATCTATCGATTCAGCAAATTTCGACTGTGAATGGCAATATTGGCTAAATCGCCAGAAAGAGCATATTAGACCTCTTCCGAATTATTATATCTTCAATCATGGGGAGATGGCGATATCAGCTATTCGAAATCATATGGGTATCGGCATGGGCCGGGTTACTTTGATTCAACCCTATCTTGATAGTGGCGAACTTATCGCTCCATTTGAACGCATACCCGCAGGCATGAAATACTTATTAATTTGCCCTAAGGGAATGGAGTTTCGCCCGAAATACAAAGCCTTTGCAACTTGGATAATTGAACAATTTGCTGAATAAAAGTAAAACAAAGAAGATTACGAAATCTACCATCGATTTGTTGCACATACACACAATTAGGAAAATCACTTTAGGGTTGAGTATGATCGTGAGTACATGTTTTTAAGTTTCTAGGGCTTGAAAGAAGCTCACTCCATTGAGTTAAATCATGTTTCAGTTGCCTCTTAGATAGTTAGAGCATCTTCAATTTCAATATCTAAGTATTCAATAGTACTTTCTAACTTAGAATGCCCAGTAGTAATTGATCTGGTCAACTGAATTTGGTCTTCCTAGTTAAGTTGTAAGCGTATAGCGAACTGCACCTGCCCCTAACATTCAATTTC
>TARA_R110001583_G_scaffold194219_1_pt1 | contig 28013 bp, 31 predicted proteins | sample TARA_R110001583 | Tara Oceans TARA_R110001583 (sample SAMEA4398432) | marine metagenome | biome: Polar Biome; feature: [MES] marine water layer (ENVO:01000295) within the mesopelagic zone...; material: water (ENVO:00002006), including particulate matter (ENVO:01000060) such... | reverse complement strand
CTGGCGACCCATGGACTCCATGGCTTTCCCTTTCTCCTTCATTCGATCGGCCATTGCCTTCATGTGCGTGGCAAGCTCTTCGGGCGATGCCGGCATGGTGCCTTTCGGCGAGGCGGCACTGCCCTGCGCCATGGGCTCCTGCGGGGTGCCGGATTGCGGCGCATGCTGATGGTCATCAGCCGCCAGTGCCGACCCGGCCAATGTCGCGCCGAGAATGCAGGTCATGATGAATGAGTTCTTAAGATTGCGAGCCATGGAATTCTCCGAGGATTTTGGCGATAATTTTTGAGGATCGGACCTTCGGTACGCATGCGATGAAGATCAGCGGCGCGAAGCGCTCACTTTCACTACATTTTCAAGTCTAGGCTAGCGCAGCTGTCATTTGCATGACACGGAGATTACAACGCCGACACAGCAGCGTCATTTTCTGTTGTGTGGGGCGGAGAAGGATCGTCGGTACGGGGGCACATCGACTCGGGCCGCCCAGCTCGCTGCGGGTTGCCGCTCAGCTGTCAGCCGCCTCCAAGGCGGCAGAGAGCGCTCCATCGAAGTTCGACGGTTGCTGCGTGTGTGGCCCGTCGCCGGGCAGGCGCTCGAGGGTGGCTTACGCTTTGGAGCCATCGAAGCGGCCGGCCTCGCCGTAGTTGGCGGCGATCAGCCGGCTACCGAATGTGAACAACCTGGTGGGTTTACACAGTTAGGCGTGGACGAAAAAATCAGTGTTTCCCTTGAGCATACAGCCAAGAAGAACAACGGAACGCGATCGCCTCTTGAGCGACATAGATGCGATCACGCCGTGAGTGGTGCAGGAAAGTAAGCGCCCGGCCTTTTGGCGTCCTGAGGTCACGACGACTGTTCGATCAAGACCTTCTTTCGGTTTCATTGAGGCACGAATGTCTACGCGGCCACCATGAGGCGATGCGGAGGTTACTGAGGTGGACTTCCGAGTTAAGAATAGTTATCATTCGCAATACTTTTCAGCCAGCCATCTGCTGCCCGTCGAACCTACGCGGGTTTCATATCAGAACGCCAGCCAACGCATCCTGAATTCCAACTTGCTCGTGAGGTCGACGATGGCTCGTGCTTGGTGCATTTTCGCGTTCGCTCCCTGCTTCTCTCCCTTTGCGCAGCACCTGCGACCTCTTTCGCTCTGCCCTCCGGCCGCGTCCTAGTCGAGTAGTCGGCTGAACAGGTCACCCCAGTTCAGATTCAGGCAGCCATGCCTTAAGCATGACGAAACCGTTTCGCCCGGCTGGTTGTCGGTGGCCGCGTGATCGGTGTTACCCCCGTTTTTTTCGTATATCAGTTCTTATATCTCAGGAGCAATAGATGACACATGCCCCCCGTATCGCCACCCACCCCACTCGTCCCGTGCGCAAAAAAACCCTAGCTCTTGCTGTTGCTGCTGCGATGCAAATCCCAATGGTGGTCCAGGCCGACGATATCGTTCTTCCTCGAATCGACGTCATAGCCGGCGGCGAGGATGCCATTGCCAAGCAGGCGGGCGCTGTCACTATCGTCAGCCCCGCAGATCTTGAACGCACCCAGCCGCTGTCCACTGAGGATGCTTTGCGCTCTGTGCCGGGGGTTCATATCAAGGGTGAAGAAGAATCCGCAATCGTAGCCAATATCGGCATTCGCGGACTGAGCGCAGCAGACTACAAAACGCTGATTCTCGAGGACGGTGTGCCGGTTGCACCAGGCTTGTTTGTCGGCAATCAGCGCTACTACAACCCGCGCATTCAGCGCATGGAAGAGATTGAGGTGCTCAAAGGCGCCGCAGCGCTGCGCTACGGCCCCAGCACTATCGGCGGTGTGATCAACTACAAGACCAAGGAGCCAATCGACGGTGTGGCGATTTCCGGACGTGTCGCGTCGCACAACTATCGCGAGACCACGCTGGAGGCCGGAGGCAAGTCCCCCACGGGCGAAGCCACGGCGGGCATCTTCTATACCCGAGCCAAGAGCGACGGCTTCCAGAGCAAGGGCTTCGATATGGAGGATCTCATGCTCAAGGGCGGCATGCTGCTAGGGGATAACCAATGGATCAGCGCCAAGTTTACGTCCTACAAGAACGACGCCAACATTTCCTATCGCGGGCTGTTCGTCGATGCCTTCAAAGTCGGTGCCGACTACAATCCGGCGCCCGATGACTGGTTCTTGACCGAACGCAAGTCGCTTGATCTCAATCATCAGTGGGACATCAATTCGGACGTGACTCTCAACACACTGCTCTACTGGAGCAAGATGAATCGCGACTACTGGCGTTTTGGGGTCAATAACGCCGCTTCTACCGCTGCCGGGCGCTGGATCTTTACGGACACCCTCGCAGGGAATAATCGTGAGTTCGAGCGCTTCGGTCTGGATTCCCGCCTCACGATTGCCCACAAGGGCTTCGGCATCAACAACCTCGCCGAGGTTGGTGTCCGCGTCATGGATGAGGAGATGGTCGATCAGACCATCGATGCGACCCGCGCCAATCCGCGCACGGGAACGATAAGCAAGGATCGTGTCGATTCCGCCGTCAGCTATGCGCTCTTCGCCCAGAACCGGTTCGATGTGACAGAGCGGCTCTCGATCACTCCCGGTCTGCGTATCGAAAGTTACGAGCAGAAGCGGGATGATCTGCTCAACAACGCAAATGACGGAAAAAGCTCTAACACGGAGTACCTCCCGGGGGTTGGCCTAACCTATCAGCTGACCCCGGGCGTACAGTTGTACGGCAGCGTCTATAAGGCGTTTTCGCCGCCGCTTAACAGTCAGTCAATTGTCAGTGGTGTGGACCAGAAGCTGGATTCGGAAACATCGAAAAACATCGAGGTGGGCGTACGCGGTCAGGGTGGCAAGCTCCGCTATGAACTGACCGTCTTCCAGATGGACTTCGACAATCAAATTACCCCGGGCATTACCGGCGGCTTGGCGAACGCGAACGCGGGGAGTACTTTGCATCGAGGTATGGAAGCCGCGTTTGGATACGGCTGGGACAACGGGTTCAGCGTGGATGCGAACCTGACCTGGATCCCGACCGCAGACTACCGTGAGGCTCGCAGCGCTGACGGCATCAAGCGTGGCAATCGGCTACCCTATTCGCCCGAACTGCTGACAAATCTGACGCTCGCATATGAATCCGGTCCGCTGACGGCAGCCCTCTCCGGGCGTTATGTAGATTCGCAATACGGACATGGCGACAACACAGATATGATTACGGGTAGCGGCAATGGCGTCTGGAAAGGCAAATTGCCGAGCTACTACACCTTCGATCTGACCAGCAGCTACGCTGTAAGCAAGCAACTGCTTCTTTCCTTTGCGGTCAAGAACCTCACCGATGAGCGTTACATCTCGAGTCTGCGCCAGGGCATTTACGCTGGACCGGAGCGTTCCTTCGAAGTTGGTGCCAAGTACGTCTTCTGATCATCGAGGGGACGATTAGCCAAGCATGGTAGGTCGGGTAGTTCGCCGGATCTCGTAGAACTGCTAGCCCGATTAGCCCATCAGCTTCCACGCCTTCGACGCGTTCCGAAGGACCTTGGCCAGCTACAGCAGGCTGAGCTGGCGACGTGCTACTTTCTCGTCCGTGGTCATACGGTTTTAATCCTGAGTCATGGACAGGTACGGGTGCCCGTCTATTAACCCAGTCAGTGACCGTATGACCACCCCCGAGGCGGGCAACTGTCATGTGAATACCGTATCAGTACAAACAGGCTCTTCGCCGGCAGTGCGCGCAGGGCAGCGCGCCGCCGCAATCATGAGCTTGATCCAATCTGCACGCCAGAACGGCCACAACCCATTCACCTATCTGAAGGATGTGCAGCCGCTCTACCGCTAAAGCGACACTACGCCCGGGCGGGCCTCACGCTCGACGCGCGCCGGCTGTATTGGCCGGTGCAGCGCGCTGCTTCGTTCGCTCATCGAAGCGATCAACCGCTACGTGCTCGCAGCCACCAAGGTGCATCCCGACGACACCCCGGGCCCGGCGCTCGCTCTGGGCGAGGGGCAAAACCCGTGCCGATCGGCTGTGGGCCTACGTGCGCTCAGTGTGGTTCGTCCACTCACCGAACCGCCGGAGCGAACATCCCCAAACGCACCTCAAAGTGTTCTTCTTGGGTTTATTTTCCCCAACGCCGCAGGAGAAAATTGTAGACCGGGACGTAGACCAAGCCCGCGTACATACCGTAGAGGAAGCTCTCTACAAGGCCAAGCGCGGCGGCTGGCCAACTCAGCCACTTGAATCCGGGCAGCACCTGCTCGAGAAAAGCATGCATGTGCAGGCTATCGGGTGTGGCGAGCCCGTATGCGACGCAGAACACAAAGCTGAACGCGGTCGAGATTCCCAGCGCCGAAGTGACGACTTTCAGATTCAACATGGCACACCTCCTTAAATATTCAGGTCATCGAGCGTCACGGTCGGCATGACGCTGCAGCAGAAGGGCGTTTTGCTCATGCCCGCCGCCCCTGCATCCAGGGGACGATCAAGCGCCGCACCCTGGCCGAGCGATACAGCCAGCCGAAAAACGCCCGGGTGTCGCCGGACCACGCCTGGCCGCGCAACAGCCAGCGATAGCCGCGGTTGCCCAGGTGGTTATAGATGGCCCGATTGACGTGCGCGGTTTGCATCGGCCGTTTCATCTCGCCTTGCCAGGAGGCGTCGTAATCCGTGCCGTCCATGAGGCTCTCCGCCGCCATCACGCCGGACAGCATCGCGTAGCGCATGCCGAAACCGCCGAAAGCGTCCTGGAAACCCGCCTGTTCCCCTACGACCGGGCGCCCGTCGTGGTAGCCGGTGGCTGGCACGAAGAAGTTGCCGACGCCGCCGTGGAAACGCGGTGACAGCATATCGAGCCCGACTAGGCGGCGGAAGCGCTCGACGGTGCGCTCGACGTACAGACGCTGACGGCCGAAGTCGCGGAACATGCAACTCTTCACAGTGCCGCGTCCGCCCACGGTGAGCAAGTAGGCATAACCGCCAGGCGCCAGCGACTCGTCCAGTATGACGCGGAAACCGTCGGGCATCGGGCTGTCGAAGTGGTAGCCCACGGCGATAGCGTCGGCCATGCGGGGGCCCGAAGCGAGGATGCCCGGCCCCGAAAGCCCTTGCTTGCGGCTGCCGAAACGCACCTCGACGCCGAGGGCAAGGGCCTGATCGAGCAGGGCACCGTCCAGACTGCCGGGGCGCGGACCGCGTTCCACCAGATAGCACAACGGTCTCGAACTCTTCAACGGGTAGGCGCGGTCCCAGGCGTCGAAGCCGACGCCGTGCGTACAAGGCATTGCGTCGAAATCCGTGCTCAGTCCGGCCTCACGCATCTGATCAAGGATGTCGCGCGCGCTGGACCAGTTTTCGAGGCCCTGCAGATCGCGCCGGAAGCGGTGGCCGACCTCGCGCTGGGCTTCATGCACCACCACGCGCCGCCCGCCGCGAGCCAGCGTGATCGCCGCAGCAAGACCGGCAGGACCCGCTCCGACGACCTCGATGGGTGCGGGTTCGTCGGGCGCGAAAACGTCCTTCATGGAGCTGCCAGGATCAACGTCCACGCGCTGCCTTTCAGCCACAGCAACCACGCCCGGAGCGTCCGCCGTGATGCGGCCCTGAGACCTGCTCGTGCTCGCCAGGCGAGGGGTTTGCATAGCGCATCGGGTCGCGCATGAATATCTGCCGGCATTGTGCCGAGCAGAAGTGGTAGTGCAGGCCTTCGAAGGCCTCGACGGCGTGGGCCGCGTTGGCGTTGATTTCCATGCCACAAACCGGGTCGGTGACTTTCATCGCTCATTCCTCCTGTCAAATCAACGTCTAAACGTCCGCCACAGACGTCGGTGCCTGTGCCATCGAATCGCCCTAAGTCGTTGGTCGGTGGTACAAATATTCGTCTGACCTCACGCTTTTTCTTCGTCAAGGCCCACCGTCACGATGCCTGCTCCCGAAAAGTAGTACGGCGGGATCACTAGGTTGAGCGGTGCCGGCTTGCCCTTGTACACCCGCCCAGCCAGATCGAAAGTGGAGCCGTGGCAGGGGCAGAAGTATCCGCCTTCCCACTTGGGACCCAGGTCGGACGGCGCGATATCGGGGCGAAAGGTGGGCACGCAACCCAGGTGTGTGCAGATGCCCACGGCCACCAGATACTCGGGCTTGCGGGAGCGATATCCGTTGCGGCAGTACTCGGGCTGCTGGAGGCGTTCTGAAGCCGGATCCAGCAGATCGTCCTCGATCTTATTCAAGCCTGCGAGCATCCCGGGCGTGCGATGCAGTATCCACACGGGTTGGCCGCGCCAGGGCGCGGTCATCATTTCCCCGGGTGGCAGCTTCGAGATGTCGACCGTCATTGGTGCTCCCACCGCCTTGGCGCGCTCGCTGGGCATCATGCTCGCCACGAAGGGGACTGCGGTCCCCGCGGCGGCTATCCCGCCAGCGGCCGACGTGGCGATGACCAGGCGGCGACGCTGGGGATCGGTTAGGAGAGTGTCATCATTGGCCATTTGAATCTCCTTGTCATCGAAGAGCGCTTGCATCCGCGCGTTATCCGGAAGTGATCCCGGGTCAGCACCCGCGTCGCCGTCGTTGCCGTGCCGGCGCGGGCTGGGCGATCGGGAACTGGTCGGGCGCCGCCTCGAAGCGCTCGCGGCTCTCCCGCGATTCGAAATACACCGGCGCGCCGCGATACAGCGAGCTGACCGCGCTTGCCGGGTCCACCTGTTTTCCGCTGACTGGGTCGACGGCCTGCGTCGCCGAGCCGTCCGGAGCCGCTCCGTCGTGTCGATGGCCGTGACTGCCGTCATGATGTCCGCCCCCCGCGTGCCCGCGTCCCATCCCGCCGCGACGCATCAATAGAAAGATGCCGACTGCGCCTACGACGAGGATCCAGTTCTGGGTCAGCCATTCCATGTATTTCTCCTTTCGTTTCGTGTTTTGGCGTGTCCGCTGTCGCCTCAGATGCGCACTTTGCGCAGCCGCAACGCGTTGAGCACCACCGACAGGGACGAGGCGCTCATCGCGAAGGCGGCGAAGATCGGGCCGATCAGGATGCCGAATAAGGGGTAGAGCACCCCTGCGGCGATGGGTACGCCGGCGGCGTTGTAGATCAGCGCGAAGAACAGGTTCTGCTTGATGTTGCGCATGGTCGCCACCGACAGGCGCCGCGCCCGCACGATGCCGTCGAGATTGCCCTTGACCAACGTAAACCCGGCGCTCTCGATCGCCACATCGGCGCCGGTGCCCATGGCGATGCCGACGTCAGCCTGGGCCAGCGCCGGGGCGTCGTTGACGCCGTCGCCCGCCATCGCCACCTTGTGTCCCTCGGCCTGCAGTTCCTTGATGATACGGGCCTTGTCTGCGGGCATCACATCGGCGCGGATCTCGTCAATGCCCAGCCGCGCAGCCACGGCACGCGCGGTGCGCTCGTTGTCGCCGGTGGCCATGATGATCCGGAAGCCAAGCTCATGCAGCGCCTTGAGCGCGGCAGGCGTGCTCTCTTTGACCGGGTCCGCGACGCTGACCAGACCCGCGATCGCACCTTCGAGTACCACGAACATTACTGTCTCGCCCTCGTCACGGCGCGCGTTCGCGGTCTCGGCGAGGCGCCCGCCGTCGAGGCCCAGTTCGGCCAGCAGCTTGGCGTTGCCGAGTGCGACGGCCTTGCCATCGACCACGCCCGTAACGCCCATGCCGGTGAGGGCTTCGAAATCGTCGGCCTCGGCCATTTCGATGCCACGCTCCTCGGCCCCGGAGACGATAGCCTCGGCCAGGGGGTGTTCCGAGCCGCGCTCGAGGCTGGCCGCCAGGCGCAGCACCTCGGCCTCGTCATGGCCTGCCTCGGGTAGCACGGCTACCAGTTTCGGCTTGCCGACGGTCAGCGTGCCGGTCTTGTCGACGATCAGCGTGTCCACCTTGGCAAAGCGCTCCAGCGCCTCGGCGTTCTTGATCAGCACGCCGGCCTGGGCGCCGCGCCCGGTCGCGGTCATGATCGACATCGGCGTGGCGAGCCCCAGCGCGCACGGGCAGGCGATGATCAGCACCGCCACCGCCGAGACCAGCGCGTAGGCGAGCGCCGGCGACGGCCCCCAGCTTGCCCAGGCGCCGAATGACAGGATGGCGATTCCGATCACGACCGGCACGAACCTGCCCGCCACCATGTCGGCGAACTTCTGGATCGGTGCGCGCGAGCGTTGCGCGTTGGCAACCATCTCGACGATCTGGGCGAGCATGGTGTCGGCGCCGACCCGCTTCGCTTCGATGATCATGGAACCGGTGCCGTTGATCGTCGCGCCGGTCACGGGATCGCCCGCGACCTTCTCCACCGGCACCGCCTCGCCGGTGAGCATCGATTCATCGACCGAGGAGCGGCCCTCGACCACCTCTCCGTCCACCGGTACCTTGTCGCCGGGTCGCACGCGCAACCGGTCGCCGACCTGCACCGCCTCGAGCGGAATCTCCTCCTCGGTTCCGTCGGGGCCGATCACGCGCGCCGTCTTGGCCGCCATGTCGAGCAACGCCCGGATCGCCGAGCCGGTGCGCTCGCGCGCCCGCAGCTCCATCAACTGGCCGAGCAGGACCAGCGTGACGATGACCGCCGCGGCCTCGAAATAGAGGCCGACCGCGCCGTCTGCCTTGCGGAAGCCGTCGGGGAAAACCCCCGGTAACGCGACGGCGACGAGGCTGAAAACAAAGGCCGCGCCGACGCCCATCGAGATCAGGCTGAACATGTTGAGGTTCATGGTGAGAAACGACTTGACGCCACGCACGAAGAATGGCCAGCCGGACCACAGGATCACCGGGGTGCCGAGGATGAGTTCGATCCACTGCGATGTCCGCTCGCCGAACAACTCGCGAATCCCGTTGTAGCCCAGGTAGGGAGTCATGGTCAAAATCAGCAGCGGGATGGTGAAGGCTGCACCGATCCAGAAGCGGCGGGTGAAATCCACCAGCTCGGGGTTGGGGCCTTCGTCTTCGGCTGGCACGCCCATGGGCTCCAGCGCCATGCCGCACTTGGGGCAGTCGCCCGGCGCGTCGCGGACGACTTCCGGATGCATGGGACAGGTGTACTGCGTGCCCTTGGGCGCGACCTTGGCGGGGGGCTTGCTGGCCAGATAGCTGGCCGGATCGGCGACGAACTTGTCGTGGCATTTCTGTGAACAGAAATGATAGGTGCTGCCCTCATGCATCGCCGCCGGCTTGCTGGCGGCGAGCACCACGCTCATGCCACACACCGGGTCCTTCACCGTTGCGGCGTGGTGTTCGTGCCCGCCGTATGGGTGTGCGCCATGCCCGTGGTGAGTGCATTCCTTCCCGGCGGGCGGGTTTGCGGGGTGCTTGGTCGAACTAACCGGGGTGTCCATGTGAAGCTCCCTCCCGTAACGTATTTTCAGGTGGTTTCCAGGCTTAAACCTTAGGCGACGCGCGGTCGTGGCCCGCACGCCAGCGCGGGAAAAACGCCGGCGTCGCCCGGGCATAGTGCGTCCAGACTTCGCCGAAGGCCGCCGCCGAGTCGCGCTCTTCGCGGCGGGCGAGGCGCAGATACACGACGAGCAGGATCGGGAACATGATCAGCGTGATCAGCGTCGGCCACTGCAGCAGGAAGCCCACCATGATCAGCACGAATCCAATGTACTGCGGATGGCGCACGCGACCGTAGGGACCACTGGTCGCGAGCTGGCCGCTCGCCTGCGCCGCGTAGAGCACCCGCCATGCCGCCGCGAGCAGCCAGAAGCCGCCGCCGATGAACAGCGCGGACAGCAGATGGAAGGGGCCGAAGTGCGGGTTGGAGCGCCAACCGAACATCACCTCCAGCAGATGGCCCGAGTCGTGCGTCAGGAAGTTCACGCTTGGAAAGGTTTTCGACAGCCAGCCCGAGAGCACGTAGATGGTGAGCGGAAAGCCGTACATCTCCGTGAACAGTGCAACGATGAAGGCCGAAAACAGCCCGAGGGTGCGCCAGTCGCGTCGGCTTCTCGGCTTGAAGAAGCTGAAGGCGAAGAAGATGAACAGCGCCGAGTTGATCAGTACCAACGACCAAAGTCCGTAGTACTGCGTCGTATCAGTCATTTTTCCTCTCCCTTGTCCGGTGCTTCGCCATGGCCGTGGCCGCCGTGCATGAACACATGCATCAACGGGCAGGCAAGCAGGATCAGCCACGGTAGCCAGCCGATCAGGCCAGACAGGTGCATCCGGTGCTCGAAGGCAAGCAGCAGCGCGGCCAGCGCGGCAAAGCCGCCGAAAACCCATTTCCAGCGCCTGATTGTGCCGCTCGCGGCTGGGCCTGGTGCTCCTCGATGGCCACTGTGGTCATGATGTGATGACATGTTTCCCTCTCAACAAGACAATTGCTCAATACAATGTCGAATGTTCTGCGCTCAAGCCTGAAGCCATGAGCTACACTCAGGTCAAGTTCACTCCCGCAGCTCGTCTTCGGTCACATTGATCAGTACGCACACCGCGTCACCATCGGGTTCGCCGTCGGGCATGCCGGACCACAGCGTCAGCGCGCTTTCCATACGCGCCTGCAGCGCAACAAGTTCGTCGAGGCGCTGGCGCGTCTCGACGAGGCGCCCCCGCAGGATTTCGCGCACCGTCGGGCAGGGCGTGTCGCCATGACGGGCCATCGAAAGAATGTGCGCGATTTCGTCGAGTGCAAAACCCAAGCGCTTGGCACGCAGAATGAAACGCAGCCGACCCATATCCACGCCATTGAAGCGTTTATATCCGTTGCTCTTTTCCCGCGCCGGCTGAAGCAGGCCGATGCGGGTGTAATAGCGGACCAGTTCCGGGGTGACGCTGGCGGCTTTAGCGAACTCGGCAACTTTCATGTTCGATCCTCATCCAATTTGAATGTCAGGCCGCTGCGGCGCATTTTCATGCGCCTTCTGGAACACAGCTTAGACAGGCCGAGGTGAGCGAGAGATGACGGTGGGCTTACATTTGCGTCATCCGGGTCTGCCGCGCGTACTCGCCCACAGGACGGCCACACCAGCGAGGGCGGAAATCGCCGAACCGGACAGCACGGCCAAGCGCACGCTCTCCAACTCGGCGGTTAACCCGAAGGCCAAGGTGCCGATGAACAAACCCATGGTGAAGCCGAAGCCGGCCAACGCCGCGGCCCCGCACAGATGCCCCCAGCTGACGCCACCGGGACGGTGCGCCAGCCCCGCTTTCTCCGCCAGCCAGACCGCCCCGACGATGCCCATGGGTTTGCCCAGCACCAGCCCCGCGACCACGCCCAGTCCGACCGGCTGCAACAGGCCGGCAAGGGTCCCTTCACTGTCCGGCACGCCGGCATTGAAGAAGGCGACCAGTAGCACTACGCCGAAGCCGACCCAGGGGCGCAGCCGCTGCTCCAGCGCAAAAGCGGGAGATCCAGACCCCGGTTGCCGGCCCCGGCGCGCGAAACAGGCACCGACCACCACCCCGGCCAGGGCGGGCTCGATGCCGGCTCGACCCAGCGCCGCCCAAAGTGCCAGCCCGAGCAACACATAGGGCGCTGGACAGGCAATGCGCATACGGCCGAGGAGCAGCAATCCGGCCGCCGCCACCGCCGCCACCGCCGCCACCGCCGCTGCCGCAAGCGCCCAGGCCGAGGCCGGACCGGAATAGAACAGGCCGATGATCAGCACCGCGCCGATGTCGTCGAAGACGGCCAGCGCCAGCAGGAAGACCTTGAGCGCAGGTGGCACCCGCCGCCCGAGCAAGGACAGCACGCCGAGCGCCAGCACGGTGTCTGTCGCGGTCGGAATCGCCCATCCGTGCAGTCCTGCCGGGTCGGCGACGTTGATCGCAACAGAGATGAGGGCCGGGGCCGCCATGCCGCCGATGGCCGCCAGCAGCGGCATCGCCGCAGTGCGCGGGTGCGCCAGTGGCCCCACGGCAAGTTCGCGTTTGAGTTCCAGACTGATCTGCACGAAGAACAGCGCCATCAGGCCGCTATTGATGAACTCGACCAGCGGTTCGCGAAACGCCAACACGCCAATGCCCATATGAACCGGCATGTGGTGTATGCGCCAATAAACGGGTGCGAAGGCCGAATTGGCCGCCGCAAAATCCGCCAGCAGCGCGGCGAGGACCAACAGCCCGGGTAGGTGCTCATGCGTCACCCAGCGGCCAGCCATGGTGACCGGGACTTCGCTGTCTTGCACCCTCTTCGGTGGCCGGTTCAGTGGCATCCCGAGGGCGCCCCGACCTGGCGGTAGCTGACCTTGCGCCCCCTGTGTGGTGCCTGACCCCGCGCTGGAGGCGCTCGGCCCAGCCGTCACCCAACTGCGCACCCGCCGCCTCGAGGGTGTGCTTGATCTGCTCGGCGGTGGCTTGCAGGAGCATGCGGCGCTGCGGATCGGGTAAAGCGTCGTCTACGATACGCATCATCTTCTCCTCGGACCGCACCCAAGGCCGCCCGGCTTGTGCCGGCCCGGTCAGTGAAAAACCATGCCCTCGATGTGGACGCCGGCGTCGACGTAGAGCACTTCACCCGTTATTGCGGAGGTGTAGTCGCTTGCCAGCAACAGCGCAGTGCGTCCGACCTCGCAGGCATCGACCGTGCGGCGCAAGGGCGCCTTGCGCAGGGTCTCGTTGAGCAACTCGTCGAAATGCTCGATGCCGGAGGCGGCGCGCGACTTCACCGCACCGGCCGACAGGGCATTGACGCGGATAGCCTTGGGCCCCAACTCGTGGGCGAGGTAGCGCACCGAGGCTTCCAAGGCCGCCTTCACCGGGCCCATCACGTTGTAATGGTCGACCACCTTTTCGGCGCCGTAGAAGCTCAGGGTCATCAGGCTGCCGCCGCGGTCCATCAATGGCTCGGCGAGCCTGGCCATGCGGATCAGCGAGTGGCAGGAGATCAGCATGGATTCGGCGAAACCTTCGGCCGAGCAGTCGGTCAGGCGACCGTGCAGGTCGTCCTTACTCGCCCAGGCGATGGCGTGCAGGAGGAAGTCCAGCCGCCCCCAGCGCTTGTCGATCGCCTCGAAAACGGCTTCGAGCTGGCCCGGTACAGACACGTCGCAAGGCATGAATATCGGCGCTTCGACCTGCCGGGCGAGGGGTTCTACGTGAGGCTTGGCCTTGTCGTTGAAGTAAGTAAGGGCAAGTTCAGCGCCCGCGTTGCGGAAGTGCTGTGCGGCGAACCAGGCCAGGCTGTGTTCATTGGCGATGCCCACCACCAGGCCCTTGCGGCCAGAGAGATCGAGCACTTCGGTCGATGTGGGTGTCGGAGCGTCTTGCGTCATGTGAGCGATTCCTTGTTTTCGAGTTGATCGGGTAGTTGCCCGTTTGAGATCGGACAGCAGGCATGTTCCGGCTGCGGCGCGCCCTGAAGGCTCGTTTCGCTGGGGCGCGCCGGGCGCTTTTCGATAGGTGTGCGGTGGTGCATGAGGACAGCCAGGGCCAGCGACGCCATGCGCGCCGGTGCCGGGTCGGCCCGAGAGGTGAGTACCACCGGGGCGGCCAGCCCCACCGCCACGCCGGCCGCGACCGCGCCGGCGAGGTAGACAAGGTCTTTCGCCAGGATGTTGCCAGAGACCAGATCGGGCACGAGCAGGATGTCGGCCTCTCCGGCCACCAGGGAGACAATGCCCTTTTCCTGTGCCGCCTGGCGCGAGATGGCATTGTCGAAGGCGAGCGGACCGTCTACTTCGGCGCCCGTGATCTGTCCGCGCCGGGCCATGAGCGTCAGGCAAGCGGCGTCCAGCGTGGAGGCAATGTCGGGATTGACGGTCTCGACCGCCGACAGGACGGCGACTTTCGGCGTCTCGACGCCGAGCACATGAAACAGGTCGATGGCATTCTGCAGAATCTGCGCCTTGCCGATGAGATCGGGCGCGATGTTGATCGCCGCGTCGCTGATGCCCAGGAGCCTGTCGTAGCTGGGCAGGTCGACCAGGAATACGTGACTGACGCGGCGACCCGCCACACGCAAGCCGTGCGCCTTGTCGAGCAGCGCATGCATCAGCGCATCCGTGTGAATGTTCCCCTTCATGATCGCGTCGGCCTCGCCAGCGCGCACCAGCGCGACCGCCTTGGCCGCTGCTGCGGCGTCGCTGTCGGCCGGAAGGATCCAGTCCTGTGGCGGCTGCCAGCCCACCTCGGCACAGACGGCGGCGATGTCGTCAGGGTTGCCGATCAGGCGTGGCTCGACCAAACCGAGCGCGTGGGCCTCGCGCAGCGTCTCGATCACCACCCGCTGCGCGGCATCCGCCACGGCAATACGGATGGGGCCGAGCGCCTTCGCCTCGTCGACGAGATGTTGCAGTGTCCTGATATTCATGCGCTGATACCTTTCTCGCTGGATCGCGTCGCCAGAATCTGGTGGACGTGCCGGGCGATCATCCATTCTTCATCGGTCGAATAAGCTTCGATGGCGACGGTGCCGCTGTCGGCCGAAATGGTGCGCGCATCGCCCTTGTTGCGTTCGCTGTCGAGCGCCACCCCGAGGTAATCCAGGCCGGCACATATCTTCGCGCGGACCGCTGACGAGTTGGCGCCGATACCGCCGGTAAACACCAGCCGATCCAGGCCGCCGAGCGCGGCGGTCAGCGCAGCAATCTGTCGTCGTGTCTGGTAGCAGAAGTAATCAACAGCCTCGACCGCCGCCGGCGCTGATGGCCGGTCCAGCAGATCCTGCATGTTTCGGCTGATGCCCGACACGCCGAGCAATCCCGACTCGTGGTAGAGCATGTGCTGCAGGCGTTCCAGGCTCATGCCTTTGTCGCCGAGCAGGTGTAGCACGATGCCCGGATCCAGATCACCGCAGCGGGTGCCCATGGGCAGGCCGGCCAGTGTGGAAAAGCCCAGGCTGGTGTCGACGCTGCGCCCTTCCCTAATCGCACACAGCGAGGCGCCGTTACCCAAGTGGGCAACGATGATGCGCTCGCGATCCACGTCGACCCCATCGCGGCGCAGTGCATCGACAATGTATTCGTAGGACAGACCGTGGAAGCCGTAGCGGCGGATTCCTTCGTCCGCAAAGGCGCGCGGCAGGCCGGTCAGTTGGGCCATGCGTGGCAGGCGGTGGTGGAAGGCCGTGTCGAAGCAGACCACCTGGGGCAGTTCCGGACGCACGCGACGGGCCGCGGCGATGCCAGCCAGATTGTGCGGCTGGTGCAGCGGCGCCAGCGGAATCAGGCCGCGCAGCCTGTCCTCCAGATTATCGGTCAAAAGCGCCGGACAGTCGCAGTCCGGACCGCCATGCACCACTCGATGGCCCACGGCGAGCAACCGCGGTACCGGAACACGTTTTTCGACTGCGTCCAGAATGAGACCGAGCGCGGCCTCGTGATTGGCGATGTCGCAGCGCGTGTCACGCTCCGCGCCGCCCGCATCGTGCGCATGCATGCGCCCATCGGGCAGGCCGATGCGCTCGACCGCGCCCGACCAGAGCCGCGCATGCGGCGCCTGCGCGGCGAGCAGCGCGAACTTCACGCTCGACGAGCCGCAATTGATGACCAGGATCGCGTCAGTCACTTCTGTCTCCCGCGGCGGCAGCGCCGTAGAGCATGCTGAAGCTGTGCTCGAAGGCGGCATCGCGCAGTTCGCGCTGGCCTTCCAGTACCACGCCCGCAGCCTCGAAGAATGCGCGCTCCTGTGCGCGCAATGGGGCGTCTTCGGCCAGCGGCCGGCGATGTTCGCTCACCCACCCGGCGAGCAGGGCAACGCCGCGCATCCACGGATTAAAGGATTCTGAGAAGACGTAGCGGCTCGACCGCATCGGGTGTAGCCATTTGAGCATCTCCGCACTCCACGGGTTGGCAAAACTCTGCACCCAGGGGCTGACGAACGTCCGGTACAGCGACTCGTTGAATTCAGAGACCTCACGCACCCGCTCGAAGGCTTCGTGCGACGTGTCGGTTTTGAGGTCTTCGACCTGCCGTGGCTCGAAACGGACCTGGTAGGACGGCTTGTGGCACTCCGCCTCGCCGCTCGGGTTGTCGATCTTCATTTCATACAGGCCGGGGGGGAGCGCCTCGATATCCTCCAGACTCTCCAGAATCGCACGGTGTTCCAGTCGTGCCACCGCAGCCGAAACGAAGATGCCCAGATGGCCGACATGAGGATTGAGCAGGTAGACGATGCGCTGGTCGGCCTGCTTTAGGTCTTCGGTGTCGCGATAGACGGCGGGAATCCAACCCAGCGCCTGCTGCGGTGGCGTAATGTTGTCGCCGTAGGAGGCGAAGATCACCAGCGGATTCTTGATGCGCCGCAGATCGGCACTGCAGTGCGCGCAGATCGGCATCTCGCCTTGCTCAAGCTTGTTGCCGATGAACAGGTTTTCGACGATGGCGAGGATCTCTTCCCGGCTGAGGAAGTAGAAGCCGTTCCACCAACGCTCGAATTCGAGGAAGCGGTCGCGTTCGGTATCGACGTTGGCGAACAGATGGGCGTATTTCTCCCAGATCGCCTTCTCGGGCTTGAGATTCTCGAAATTCTGCGCCAGCCATGCGCCATCGAAACGGCCATTGCCGAGGTCCGCAGTAAGATGCGCCAGCCACGCGCCGCCGAGCAGGCCGCCGGTCACGCGCATGGGATTGACGCCCGATTCGCCCGCCCAATAGGACAAGGGCGAGCCATTGAGTACGGCCGGCCCGACGAGTCCCTGACAGTCCGCCGACAGCAGCGTCACCGCCCAGCCGGCCTGGCAGTTGCCGTAGAGTACGGGCGGCTGGCCCGGATGGCGGAGCGCGACCGCCTCGACGAAGTGGCGCAGCGCGTGAAGCACGTGGGCCAGGGTCTGGCCGGCCACGGGCTGCGGAAAGAACATCACGAAATAAACCGGATGACCCTCGCGCAAGGCCATGCCCACTTCGGATTCTCGCTTGAAACCGCCGATGCCGGGGCCGTGGCCGGCGCGCGGATCGACCACGATCACGGGTGGCTTGGCTGGATCTACACAGTCGGCGGCGCAGTACTCGCCGACCTCGGTGATGCGCAGCAGGGCATAGTTGACCGGCGCCTCGAAGCGGCGCGCGTCGAGCAGCATCTCGTATTTGAAATCGAGCAGCGGCGGCAGGCCGGCGCGCTCATGTTCGAACATGTCGTCGGCGCGTTGGCGCAGGACATCCCAGAACAAGATAGAGCGCTGCAAGACATCGACGGGATAGGCGGCGAAGTCCCATAGACCGGTGGCCGTCGCGGCAGTGACAACTGGGGAAGCCAACGCCGGCTTTGGCGCGCCTGCCAGCGTCTCACGAAGGGCGGACTTCTGTGCCTGGTCGGCACTGCGGGAAGGCGACTTCTTTTTCGCGTTGCTGATGGTCATCGTTTTCTCCTTTCGGTTACGCCCTTGCGGACGAAAATTCGCCACTTGGATCCGCGTTCTTGGGACCTGCAGGTCGCCGCTCGCGTCGTACCGTGCGCTCGCACCTAAAAAACATACGAAGCTCAGACGATGAATATATGAGTGGCTCTCAGGTCAACCCATGCCACTCGAGGGGCGCGCCGCCTGCCGGACATCACCAATACGTATCCACGGTGATAGACATTCTGGCTTTCGCCGCCTGACCGGGAGATGTCGACAAGATGACAGTGCAGCCATCGTGTTGCCGTACGCGGATGCGCAGACTCGATCGCAATGGGTTCAGTGCGCGTCGGTGTGAAGTGCTCGTAGGTGCCGGTCAGATACGTACCGAAGGCGGCGCCGAAAGCCAGACCCTCGGGCGGGGTGCAGACCAACCGGATTTCGGAAATCGCAGGGGGGTTCCAGTGTTGCTCGACGCAGCCCGGCGCGAACAACAAATCGCCGATCTGCGTCTCGCGCAGCAGATCCGGTCAGCGCAGTACGTTGAACCTAGATGTGTAAACCCACCAGGTTGTTCGCTTTCCGCAGTCATCACCCATCGGGTGAGAGCGCTACGCGCCCGATTGCACGGCTGGCGGGCCGCCTGCCTGCGTTGCTCGTCGTACCAGGAGCAGGTCAATGGCGTGCGCCGGACAGGTGGAGATCGGTTGGGATGCCGCCGTACGGAGGGTGTGCCACCGGAGCAACGAACCCGGCTTTGTACAGGTCGATGGGGTAACCCGGAGCGGGTCCGAGCGTCCGGGCAATCGATTCTTCAACACGATGAGCAATCTGGAACTCAACTCGTGCGCCGGGCTGCTGTTTATCGACTTCGCGGCGCGCACATGCCTGTAACTGGCTGTGCGTGCGCGCCTCGAGTGGCTGGCCGGCACCGGACAATGTTCCGGTGCGATCCGGTGCCGGCCCGCTGGGCGACGAGGATCAGAAGCGATAGCCCAAGCCGATACCAAACAGCCACGGATCGATGTCGATCGAGCTGACTTTGCCGCCACCGGCCAGCTTCACGTCGGTGCCCATCTTGACCTTCTTCAGGTCGACGTTGAAGAACCACTGCTTCGAGAGCTGAACATCCATGCCCACCTGCAGCGCCAGGCCGAAGCTGTCCTTATCGACTTCAAGATCGCCCACGCCGGGCACGTTGAGGTCAACGCTGGAGAAGCGGGTGTAGTTGATGCCGGCGCCGACATATGGACGGAACTGTGCATCCGGCATGAAGTGGTATTGCAGCAGCAGCGTCGGCGGCAGTTCGCGGACCGTGCCGATCTTGGTCCCGGCTACCGAGACGTTATGTTCCTGCGGATAGGTCAGCACCAGCTCGGCTGCAATATTCTTGGTGAAGAAGTAGCTGATGTCCAGTTCCGGAATCGCCTTGCTGCTGACGTGGATATCGTCAGAAGCCACGCCGAGCGCGGGAATGGCGTCCGACTTATTGGCGGTGTCGATGTTGACCACCCGTGCGCGGATCATCCAGTCGCCGTCTGGCTGCTGTGCCAGCAACGGCGAGCAAGCCGTCATGGCAACCAGCGCTGCGATCATTTTCGTTTGCATCACATCCCCTTTTAAGGTCACTAAAGAATAGCCCGAACAATAACCGCACTACTAAACTGGTTATTGATTCGGATCAATATTTATCGGTGCGGCAATCGCTCGGAGATCAATGGCAGAGGCGGCAGGTGCGCCGCACTTTAGGGAAGTATCGATTATTTGCTTCGGTTTCAGACAATGCCTACAGTTCGGTCACGACAGTAACGATCCCCATGCAATCAAGCGACACTCCGACCTTGAGTGCGCGGCCAAAAAGAAGGCGATGCGACCGGTTTATGGCCCAGATCAAGGCGGCAACACCATAGGCGGCGCAGGAAGCGCTAACCAAGCCGCTCTGCCCGAAGAGCGAGAATCTCGGGCGCAGGTCGATCGGAATCTCGCGCATATATGTGGCGCAACAGTGCATGGGTCTGTCCGACGAGGGAAGCTAGGATGCGTGCTACGACAGCAGGCGACCCACCGCTTCGTGGACCTCGATCTGACGCGCGAGGCGGCACCCGACGCCACGAGACGACTCACGTGCCGTCGCCGGCTGGAGAAGCACGAACTGACGCCCAGAATCTTCAAGACGATCGCCCCCCCCCCCACAAAGCCGAGTGTGGCCTGATCATGCGTGAAGGGACCATCGTCAATGCCACGCTGATTGCCGCTGCGCCCTCGACCAAGAAAAAGAGGATCGTCGCGTTCCCGAGGTGCATCAGCCCAAGAAGGGCAAGAACCGGCATGTCGGGATGCAGGCGCACACCGGTATTGATTCGGCATCGGAGCGGGGGCGGCGATGAGCGCATGGTGTTCGGCGATGTCGGCTATCAGGGGCGGCAATCGCCCTGACAGCCAAGGAGTAGAGGCTGAGCGGCACACTGGCAAGGCGCTAGATGCGCCAGGCGCCTTGCTCTACCGCTTCGAGAAGCTCAAGACGAGCATCCGCGCCAAAGTCCGGTCATGGGGGGCAGAATTTATGTGTGGAAGGCGTGTAGAGACTTTTCCACGGTGACAGCTGCCGAAGGTCCGTTCAATCGATGCCGTTGGTCACAGTGATCTGCCAACGGGTGGCAAAAATCGGCATCGATCAGCCTCTCTAAAATGCGGGCGCAGCCTTGGTTGCTGACAAATTTGTCATCAAGAAGTCATCTCGGAGTCTACTGCAGGAGCGGATAATAAATTTACCCAATTGCCCTTACCCGAGAACGACGATGGACGCCTCAAGATCACAAAAAAAATCTCCGCCAAGCCAGCCAGCGCGATCTGTACATCGGGCTTGGTGGGTATTTGGTGGGTTTGCAGCCATCACCTTCGCAATGCTCGGCATTGAGCACCAGGCGCACCTTCTCGGATGGCTCCCGTGGCTGTTCCTGCTCGCCTGCCCACTGATGCATGTGTTCATGCACGGCGGTCACGGCCATGGCGGCCACGGCAAGCACAGCAACAAAGACGCTGGAGACGACAAATGAACAGCGACGCCTACGGCCTGTGGTCGCTGGTGGCGATCAACTCAGCCATCTTCATCTTCTTCGCTTTTAGCTTCTTCAAGCCGCGCAGCGCACGCGACTGGCGCACGCTGGGCATGTTTTCGGCCTTTCTGCTCGCGCTGTTTACCGAGATGTACGGCTTTCCGCTAACCATCTACCTGCTCTCTGGCTGGTTGGGACAGAATTTTCCCGGCATTGATTTTCTGGCGCACGACTCCGGCCATCTGCTTGAAATGATGTTTGGCTCACAAAGCAATCCGCATTTCGGCCCCTTCCATCTGGTTTCGACTGTCTTCATCGGTGGCGGTTTCTGGCTTCTGGCCAGCGCGTGGCGAGTGCTCTATGCCGCCCAGGCCAGCGGTCAACTCGCCTGCACCGGCCCATATGCCCGCGTGCGGCATCCGCAATATGTCGCCTTCGTACTGATCATGATCGGCTTCCTTCTGCAGTGGCCTACGCTGCTCACGCTGGTGATGTTCCCCATTCTGCTCATCATCTATATCCGCCTGGCCCGTCGCGAAGAGCGCGAATCCGCGGCCAGCTTTGGCGCAGCCTGGGATCGATACGCCCACGCGACGCCGCCCTTCGTCCCGCGCTGGCGCGCCGCTCGTCAAACGCCGACCTCGAACCAATGACCCAATACGACCGCCCAAGACATCAAGGAATGCACACATGAAACCGCAGGACGAAAACGCGCCAGAACATGCTGGCCACAGCGCAGCTTGCCATCATGACCACGCTACGGGGCAACCCCATGCGCCCGCGCCGATCAAAGATCCGGTGTGCGGCATGACGGTGGCGCCCGACGCCAACAAGCCGACAGCGCAGCACGACGGCCAGACCTATCATTTTTGCTCCAGCAAGTGCCACGACAAGTTCGTCGCCGATCCGGCGCATTACCTGAACGGCGCACACAAAACCGCCAAAGTGGCCCCGAAGGGCACGCAATACACTTGCCCGATGCACCCCGAGATCGTGCGCGACGCCCCCGGCGAATGCCCGAAGTGCGGTATGGCGCTGGAGCCGATGGGCGTCCCATCCGCCGACGACGGTCCGAACCCTGAGCTGGTCGACTTCCGCCGCCGCTTCTGGGTCGGCGCCGTGTTGACCATCCCGCTACTGATTCTGACCATGGGCCCGTTTGTCGGGCTGGGTTTCATCCGCGAGATGATCGGCGAGCGCACCGTTCTATGGATCGAGTTGCTGCTGGGCTCGCCGGTGATCCTGTGGTCGGGCTGGCCGTTTTTTGAGCGCGGCGTCAAATCGGTTATCAATCGCAGCCTTAACATGTTCACCCTGATCTCGCTCGGCGTGGGTGCGGCCTATCTGTTCAGTGTGGCGGCAGTGCTGATGCCGGATATCTTCCCGGCCGGTTTCCGTGACGCCGAGGGCCATGTCGGGGTGTACTTCGAAGCCGGCGCGGTGATCGTGGTGCTGGTGTTGCTCGGTCAGTTGATGGAACTGGGCGCGCGTGAGCGCACGGGCTCGGCAATCCGCGCGCTGCTCGACCTGGCCCCAAAAACGGCGCGCATCATCCGCGCCGACAATCGCGAAGAAGAAATCGCACTCGAAGACGTCGCGGTGGGAGACCGCTTGCGGGTGCGTCCCGGCGACAAGGTGCCGGTCGATGGCGTAGTACTCGAAGGTCGCTCGTCGATCGACGAGTCGATGATCTCTGGCGAGTCGGTGCCGGTCGAGAAGACCGAAGGCGACACCGTCACCGGTGCCACTATCAACGGCACCGGCTCACTCATCATCGAAGCCAAGCGCGTCGGTGCCGATACGCTGCTGTCGCAGATTGTCGACATGGTCGCCAACGCACAGCGCTCGCGCGCACCGATCCAGAAACTCGCCGACTCGGTGGCGGGCAAGTTCGTTCCGGCCGTGCTCGGTATTGCGGTGCTGGCCTTTATTGGCTGGGCCGTCTGGGGGCCAACGCCAGCCTTGGCGTACGCGCTGGTGTCGGCGGTAGCGGTGTTGATCATCGCCTGCCCGTGCGCACTGGGGCTGGCCACACCGATGTCGATCATGACCGCCACGGGCCGCGGCGCCCAAGCCGGCGTGCTCATCAAGAACGCCGAGGCGCTGGAGCGCTTTGCCAAAGTCGACATCCTGATCGTGGACAAGACCGGCACACTCACCGTGGGCAAACCCAAACTGGTGGCGGTGTTACCGTCGCAAGGGCATGACGAAGATGAGGTGCTGCGCCTCGCGGCCAGTCTGGAGCGCGGCTCCGAACACCCGCTGGCCGAGGCGATTGTTTGCGGAGCGGAGGAGCGCGGCGTTTCACTGACCAAGGCCGACGCCTTCGAGGCCATCACAGGTAAGGGCGTCAAAGGCGAAGTCGATGGCAAGGCGGTGGCGCTGGGCAACGCCAAGCTGCTCGATGAACTGGGCGTGGATGCCCGGCGCGACATGGAAGAAGCTGACCGTCGCCGCGACCAGGGCGAGACCGTGATGTTCGTGTTGATCGGCAATGAAATCGCTGGCCTGGTCAGCGTGGCCGACCCGGTCAAGGACAGCACCCCGGGGGCGCTCAAGGCGCTGCACGCACAAGGACTGCGCATCGTCATGGCCACTGGTGACAACGAACGCACCGCCCGCGCAGTCGCCGCGCAGCTCGGCATTGACGAGATCCGCGCCGACGTGCTGCCCGCCGACAAGGCGCGCATCGTCAAGGAATTGCAGGCCGCCGGACACAAGGTGGCAATGGCCGGCGATGGTGTCAACGATGCCCCCGCGCTGGCCCAGGCCGACGTGGGCATCGCCATGGGCACCGGCGCCGACGTCGCCATCGAGAGCGCCGGCTTCACTCTGGTCAAGGGCGACCTGACCGGCATCGTGCGCGCACGCAAACTCTCCGTCGCCACCATGCGCAACATCCGCCAGAACCTGTTCTTCGCGCTGGTTTACAACGCCGCAGGGGTGCCGGTCGCCGCGGGGGTGCTCTATCCCTTCTTCGGCATCCTCATCTCGCCCATCTTTGCGGCTGCGGCCATGAGTCTGTCGTCAGTGTCCGTCATCGCCAACGCCTTGCGTCTGCGGCGCGTCGTCATCTGATTCAAGGATCAAAAACATGAGCACACACGCGCGCGTCAAGGATGTCGTCTGCGGCATGATGGTCGCCCCGAACAGCCACCCGACCGACTATCAAGGCCAGCCCTTTGCGTTTTGTTCTGCGCAGTGCCACGAACGCTTTGTCGCCAACCCCCATCTCTACATTGGCCGCCCTGGCCAACCGGCCCCCAAGCAGCAAGGCTTGAAAGTGTTAAAGCGGCGCCAGTTCGTGCTCGACAAAGCACTTGACGAAGGCCAGGCACGTGTCTTGCGCGCCAGTGTTGGCGCTATGATGGGCATCGAAACACTGGCCATCGAAGGCGCCCAGATGACCGTGACCTACGATTTGCTGCAAGCCACCGCCGAGCAGATCGAAACGGTTCTGGCAGAAGCCGGCGCCCGACTGGGCAGCGGCTGGGCCGAGCGTTTGCGTCGAGGTTTCGTGCACTACACCGAAGAATGCGAAATCGGCCAATTACAGGTAGGCCCACCATCAGGCTGTCACTGATGGCATCCGGACACGATCATCCATTGCGATGCACGGGCTGCAAGGGGTCAGCTCACGAAACGGAAAAAATCGTACGCTAAGGCATAGCTCGCCCAAGCTCGTCCCCTGCCGATGTGGCGAGACTCGCTTCGCCTTGCAGCGATGCGATCAGCGGGCACGAAACGTTCGCCGTGCGGGCATGGCAGGCGCACACAAGCTCGGACAACACGGCCTCCATGCGCGCCAGGTCGGCCAGCTTGGCGCGCACGTCCTGGAGCTTGTGCTCGGCCAGGCGGCTGGCTTCGTCGCAGTGGGTGCCATCCTCCAGCCGCAGCAGCTCGGCGATCTCATCCAGGCTGAACCCCAAGCGCTGGGCTGATTTCACGAATTTCACCCGGGCTACATCCGCCCTGCCGTAGCGGCGGATGCTGCCATAGGGCCGCACCGGCTCGGGCAGCAAGCCCTTGTGCTGATAGAACCGGATCGTCTCCACATTGACCCCGGCCGCCTTGGCGAAGGCGCCGATGGTCAGATTCTCCAGATCGTTCTCCATCCCGCTTGACTCCGTAGTTGACTACGGAAGTAACGTTACAACATCAAGCGAAGACCCGGAAGGAGAACCTTTATGTCGGAACCCAAGAACGGTCGTGGCGCGCTGGCCACCGGCGGTGTCGCGGCCATCCTCGCCTCGACCTGCTGCCTCGGCCCCCTCGTGTTGGTCGCGCTCGGCTTTTCCGGCGCCTGGATCGGCAACCTGACCGTGCTGGAGCCGTACCGCCCGATCTTCATCGGCGTGGCACTGGTGGCGCTGTTCTTTGCTTACCGGCGCATCTTCCGCCCGGTGCAAGCCTGCAAGCCGGGGGAGATCTGCGCCATTCCACAGGTGCGGGGCAGCTACAAGCTCATTTTCTGGATCGTGGCCGCGCTGGTTCTGGTCGCGCTCGCCTTTCCCTTCGTCGTGCCATTTTTCTACTGATCAGGAGTTCGCCATGAAAACGAAAGTTTCGGCGCATGCCAAAAAGCTGTTTGCCTCCCTCGTCCTCGTCGCCGTTGCCGCCCCGGTGTGGGCCGCCACGCAGACGGTCACGCTGTCGGTGCCCGGCATGACTTGCGCCGCCTGCCCGATCACGGTCAAGAAGGCGCTCTCCAAAGTCGAAGGCGTGAGCAAGACCGCGGTGAGCTTCGAGAAGCGCGAGGCTGTCGTCACCTTCGACGATGCCAAGACCAGCGTGCAGTCCCTGACCAAGGCCACCGCCGATGCCGGCTATCCGTCCGAGCTCAAGAGGTGATCCATGGATAACCGGACCTTGCTCAAGACCGGTATCGCCGGTTCGGTGATCGCCGCCATATGCTGCGCGACCCCCGTGCTCGTGATTTTGCTCGGTGTCCTGGGTCTGTCCGCCTGGGTCGGATGGCTCGATTACGTGCTGATCCCGGCCCTCGTCGTCTTTGTCGGCATCACGATCTACGCGCTGCGTCGCCGGCGGGCGGAAGCCGCCTGCTGCGCTGTTGGAGTCGGAGAAAATCAGAAGAAGGGGAGTACGAAATGAATAGCCGTGTTCTGCACGTCACCGGGATGACTTGCGATTCCTGCGCAAACCACGTCGAGAAGGCGCTTCTTACCGTGCCCGGTGTTCATGAGGCGGAGGTGTCGTACCCTGACGCCTTGGCCCGTGTGAGCGGGGAGCCGGCGCTTGATCCGACGATGCTCGTCTCGGCAGTCGCAGCAGCTGGCTACCGGGCCGCGCTCGCCGATGCGCCGCCCGCCGCGATGGGAAGCGGGTTGCTCGGCAAAATGCGCGAGTGGCTGAGCAGTGGCGACAAGGCGGGCGGCGATGGGGGTGGTTTACATATCGCTGTCATCGGCAGCGGCGGTGCCGCGATGGCGGCGGCGCTGAAGGCCGTCGAGCAAGGTGCGCGGGTCACGTTGATCGAGCGCGGCACCATCGGCGGCACCTGCGTCAATGTCGGCTGCGTGCCGTCCAAGATCATGATCCGCGCCGCCCACATCGCCCATTTGCGCCGGGAAAGCCCGTTCGATGGCGGCATCAAAGCCCCGCCGCCGGCGATCCTGCGCGAGCGATTGTTGGCCCAGCAGCAGGCGCGCGTCGATGAACTGCGCCACGCCAAGTACGAGAGCATTCTGGACGGCAATCCGTCCATCACCGTGCTGCGCGGAGACGCCAGTTTCAAGAACGAACACACCCTGACCGTGCGCCTGGTCGAAGGTGGCGAGCGCGTGCTGGCGTTCGACCGCTGCCTGGTCGCCACCGGCGCCAGTGCGGCCGTGCCGCCGATCCCCGGACTGAAGGACACGCCCTACTGGACGTCCACCGAGGCGCTGGAAAGCGACACGATCCCGCCGCGGCTCGCCGTCATCGGCTCGTCGGTGGTAGCCGTCGAACTGGCGCAAGCCTTCGCCCGGCTCGGGAGCCAGGTGACGATCCTGGCGCGCAGCACGCTGTTCTTCCGCGAAGACCCGGTCATCGGCGAGGCCGTCACCGCCGCCTTCCGCGCCGAGGGCATCGAGGTGCAAGAACATACCCAGGCGAGCCACATCGCTTATGCCGCCGGGGAATTCGTGCTGACCACCGGGCACGGCATCGTTGCCGCCGACAAGCTGCTGGTCGCCACCGGCCGCACACCGAACACACGCGACCTGGACCTCGAAGCGGCGGGCGTTACCTTCAACGCACAGGGCGCCATCGTCATCGACAAGGGCATGCGCACGAGTAACCCGCACATCTACGCCGCCGGCGACTGTACCGACCAGCCGCAGTTCGTCTATGTAGCGGCCGCGGCGGGCACCCGTGCCGCGATCAACATGACCGGCGGCGAAGCGGCGCTGGACCTGGGCGCGATGCCGGCCGTGGTGTTCACCGACCCGCAGGTCGCCACCGTAGGCTACAGCGAGGCGGAAGCGCACCACGACGGCATCGAGACCGACAGCCGTACGCTCACGCTCGACAACGTGCCGCGCTCGCTCGCCAACTTCGACACGCGCGGCTTCATCAAACTGGTCATCGAGGAAGGTAGCGGACGGCTCATCGGTGTACAGGCGGTAGCGCCGGAAGCGGGCGAACTGATCCAGACCGCAGTGCTCGCCATCCGCAATCGCATGACGGTGCAGGAACTGGCCGAGCAGTTGTTCCCGTACCTGACGATGGTCGAAGGGTTGAAGCTCGCAGCGCAGACGTTCAACAAGGACGTGAAACAGCTGTCCTGCTGCGCCGGGTGAGGAACAGGAGGTTGGTCGATGAACGCCTACACGGTATCGCGTCTGGCCCATGAGGCCGGTGTGAGCGTGCATGTCGTGCGCGATTACAAGGTGCGCGGGCTGCTGCGGCCGGTGGCGCGCACCTCCGGCGGCTACGGGGTGTTCGACGCGGCCGCCTTGCAACGGCTGTGCTTCGTGCGAGCCGCCCTGGAGGCCGGCATCGGCCTCGACCTGCTGACGCGGCTGTGTCGGGCGCTGGACACCGCAGACGGCGATGAAGCGTCGGCGCGTCTTGCCGACCTGTGCCACCTCGTCGAGCGCCGACGCCAGGCGCTGATGAACCTGGAAACGCAGTTGATCGAATTGGCGCACAGCACGTCGGAGATTTCGGCATGAACCGTTCGGAACGCGTCCCATCCGAGACACACAAGCCACTTACCGGCTACCTGTGGGGTGCGCTTGCCGTGCTCACCTGTCCCTGCCATTTGCCGATTCTCGCCGTTGTGCTCGCCGGCACCACCGCCGGGGCGTTCCTCGGCGAGCATTGGGCCATCGCGGCGCTCAGCTTGACCGGCTTGTTCGTCCTGTCCGTGGCGCGGGCGATGCGGGCCTTCAAGGGAAGATCATGAGCGCTTCCGAGCCGGATGGCTGGACGGCTGCGCAACTGGCCCAGGCGGCCGAGCGCCGGCAACATGAGCTGCGCTACCAGCCCATCGTCGAACTGCGCCGCGGCCGAATTGCCGGCGCTGAAGCGCTGTTGCGTTGGCGGCACCCGAGCCTTGGCCTGCTGCCGCCGGGCGCGTTCCTGCCACTGGCCGAATCGTCCGGGCTGATGTCCGAAATCGGCGCGTGGGTGCTGGGTGAGGCCTGCTGTCAGATGCAGCGCTGGCTGGCGTTGAATTGGCGGCCGTTCCGATTGGCCGTTAATCCTAAAAACCTCAGTTACCCCACCCGGTTTGCATGCTAAATCA
>TARA_R110001583_G_scaffold39668_1_pt1 | contig 28110 bp, 23 predicted proteins | sample TARA_R110001583 | Tara Oceans TARA_R110001583 (sample SAMEA4398432) | marine metagenome | biome: Polar Biome; feature: [MES] marine water layer (ENVO:01000295) within the mesopelagic zone...; material: water (ENVO:00002006), including particulate matter (ENVO:01000060) such as...... | reverse complement strand
GCAACTAAAGCAAACATTTACTCAGGCTATTGAGCAGAGTGATAAGAGATAAACGACCAGTAATAAGTGAAGGTGATAGGGGATAAGGAATAAATAAAGTGTACCGGATTATTTGGGCTCTTTGTTTATCACGTGAATCTAAGTAAACACTCTTAAATACATACTTAAATCATTAAGAGTGTTTAACGTTTTCTAATAACGGGCTTTGTTAAACTCTTTCATTCTTGCTAGCACATCAACACCAATTTGATGATAGACATGTAAAATGTCAACCAACACCCAGTTCTCTCTTATAACACCATTTTCACAACGCCAAAAATCTAAACTACGCATTGTTATTTGTTGGTTAGCGGGTGCAATACCTAGCCATCCGTCGTTGCTAATTGTCATTTTCATACCTGGCCATGCAGTAAAGCCCACATAGTTTCCGTCGCCAAATAAATATCCTTTACCCACATCACCTTCGCGATTAGGCATACCATTTAAAAAAGGGATTTGGTGCCAATTTCTAAAGCCTTTAATACCACGCCCTGTGCCTATTCCTGATGGACCATACCAACTACAGCGCGGGTGCCAATATTTTTCAAGTTGCATGGCTTCAACACCACCACTTGCGTAATTGCCTAACGAATTACACATATCACCGACAAGCTTGCAGCTTAAATTAGCCGTTACATCATCGTTTACAACAGTCAAACCATCTTGTGTTGCCGGTGACGGTACATGCCATTCGCGACCCAAGCTTGGTGCCATTGGCCATGCGTTGGCTTGCATCATCACTTCAGGAATATCCCAAATCGCCTGCATTTCAACTACAAGACCGTTTTCTATGCGGTAAAACTCATGAAAGCGCATAGCAACCTGATGACCCGTGGCTGGAATATCTAACCAGTTTTTCTCGAAGCTGCCAGTATAATAACCACAACAGCCGACCCAATTACTACCATCTTCTGCAGCGCCCGCTATTACAATGGTTTCGCGGCGTTCAAGATCAGGAATAGCATGATTTAAAGGCTTATAGACATCTTTATATAAGCTTTCTGGCCCTATTAATAGTTCAAACGGATATGATAACTGTATGATAGCGTTAGGTGAAAATACGCTTTTAATCGCCTGACTTACGGTCTTATCATCGTAATCGTATAATGCTTTACTGAGTTGCTTTATAACACGCTTATTGGCGCTACGTATATTTTGAGTCACGTGTACTCTCCTATATTTAAATGCTCACTATCTATGAGTTTCTTAAGTCAGCTACCGCTAAAAAAAACACTAGCCAACCTTTAAGTAAAACTAGCTTTCGTTTTAGTATGCTTACGATTAAGTGCACTTTAAAATTTTGTTACAACCAACATAAAAAAACAATGACTTCGAAGTCACCCAATGATAACCTCAGTTAAAAATAATTCAAGTAAAACTTATTTTAGTGGAGAAAATTATGTTAACCGTTATTGATAAGTTGTATCAGCAACTCAAATCATCCCCCGCAAACATTGAACAATACATGCATGATGATGTCGCCTGGCATGTTAGTGCCCCCATCAATGACTTATTAGGTGCAGAAGAAGTTGTCACTTCATTTTGGCAACCTTTAGTAAAAGCTTTACCCGATATTGAGCGCAAGCCCTTTATTAACGTGCAAAGCGAATATAAAGGTAAAGATTGGATCGCAAGTACAGGATATTTTGTTGGTACTTTACGCGAGCCGCTTTGGGGAATTCCTGCTAAAAATAAAACTTTGTATTTACGCTATACCGAGCTTGTGGCATTAGACGATAACAAAATTGAACAATGTTATATTATTGTCGATTTTCTTGATGCCATGAACCAAGTAGGCGTTAATCCTCTCAGAAAAAGCTTGGGTCATAGTGGATTAATTATGCCACCGTCGACCATGGACGGCATAGCCAGAGCAAAAAGCAGTGTTCAGGAAGCTAAAAAATCTGAACAGCTGATACTTGATATGCTTGATGAATTAGGTCGATTCGACGGTAAGTCATTATTAAGCATGAAGTTAGAGAAGTACTGGCATCCTGATTTTATGTGGTATGGCCCTGCAGGAATAGGAACAACCCGAGGTATTGACGGTTTTAGAAGAGACCATCAGGGACCTTTCGTATTCAGTTTTCCTGATAGAGATGTCGACCATAAAGCCACCTTAGTGGCTGACGGTAATTATGTAGCAACAGGAGGTTGGCCTCACATGCACGGTACGCATAGCGTTGGGGGTTGGTTAGGGTTACCTCCTTGCAATAAGCAGTTATCGTTACGCGTGATGGATATTTGGCGCCGTGAAGGTGATTTACTGAAAGAGAACTGGGTCGCTATCGATATTATTGATATGTGTATGCAAATGGGGCTCGATGTATTCGCCATGATGAAAGAACAATTAGTTGCAGATACTTAAGCATCTGTTAACGCCATCACTATCCAAAAATAAAAAGGAAGCTTATTCAGCTTCCTTTTTAAATGTGATTTTAATAGCCGCGCAATATTAATACCTGACTTTTAATTTTAAGCCCGGTATCAGCTATAACTGCTTGAGAGCGTTCTACCCCAACTATGATTAACTAAGGTTAGCTAGGATTATTAATTTTTCTACTTCGCTCTAAAATATCTAAGCCTTGTTGTTTTAACCAATAAGGAATATCAATTAACACCCAGTTTTCCATCAACTTATCACCCTCGCGACGATATACATCAACCACTCGCATGTCGGCTCTGGTGTTCCCACCAGGTAAACCTAAAAAGCCCCCGATAGGTGTACTACTTAAATTTGGCCAGCCAAAGAAGCACGCATAATTTCCCTCGGCATAACGACAAATGTGACCGTTAAATGCTTTATCTTTCAGCCCTTGTCTAAAGGGGTAAGAATGCTGTTCTTGGAACTTAGGGATAGTATAGGTAGCGCCGATGCCAGCAGGACCATACCACACCATATCTTTAGACCAAGTTTTCTCCAAAATTTCAGGTGGATAGGTGTCATTTCCGGTTTGATTAAGTTGCGAAAAGTCATCAATCATTTGATTAAGTAACGCCATTGTTTTCTGGCCTTCTTCAGCTGCTTGATCTGCTAACTGAATACCATCATGTGTTCTAGGCCCTGGATAAATAAAAGAATGTCCAGTGGCTTGTGGTAAAGGGTTAATCCCCACTTGATGCATTACACTTATAATGTCACAGAAGAAACCTGAACGAACAATCCTACCATCTTCAATACTGTTAAAATCAGCATAGCGCACCATAGCCACTTGTCCAGAGCGAGGGATACCTAGCCAGTCTTTATCAAATTGCACCATAAAGTGACCCATACTAGTAACCCAATTCGCACCATCGTTACCACTAACACCAGCCATAAATACGTCTTGCCTGCGTTGAATATTTTTAAATGCATGCATAAACGGTTGCCAGAAAACTTCATTAACCGCTTGTGGACCTTTTTGTTCATTAAAAGGATGCACACCGTACCATTGGCAATCTTCACTCATATATTGAGCTAGCACATCACCGACAGTTTCAGGTGTTGCTTGCTCTAACGCTTGGTAGTACTCCAGTATCAAATTTTTATTTTTTTCTTCATTTGTCATAATTATTCTCTAGTGTCAGCCGTCGGTTTAAGTTTATAAAAGTCATTTTAAATTAGATGGTTAAATAGTAAGGAACCTACATAGAGTTAGGTTGATTGTAAGTCTAAAACTACCTTTTTACCCGTATTTTAAACAATATCTTCTTCCATATTATTTTAAACAATGCTATGTTTAAATGACTTCGAAGTCAACGAAGAATCATGAACAATAAATAAGACTTCTGTAAATAATAAAGAGAGATAGATATGACAGAGTTTGGAACGCTTAATTGGACTATTTTAATTGTTTATATTTTAGCAAATCTACTGCTAGGTTTTGTTATTAGTAAAAAAGTCAGCACCGCAGATGATTTCTATCTAGGACAAAAAACGACCCCTTGGTGGGCTATAGGTATTTCAGTTATTGCCACTTATGTAAGTGCGATGACATTTTTAGGTGCGCCAGCATGGGCATATAAAGATGGCTTATCAGTAATTGCTATTCACCTCAATTATCCGTTAGTCATTATTGCCGTCATTACCTTTTTCTTTCCTTTTTTCTACAACGCGGGTGTTGCTTCAATATACGAGTATCAAGAAAAGCGTTTTGGTAAAAAAGCTCGCGGATTAGTCTCTGGTATTTGGTTGATTTCTCAAACCATGAGTTCAGCCGCCGTGCTTTATGCTACCTCCATAGTCTTAAGTTATATTACGGGTATATCAGAAATTCCCGCTATTGTTATTGTCACCGTAATCGCACTTATTTATACCGTTATGGGTGGTATAACAGCGGTTATTTGGACCGACGTTATTCAGTCAGGCATATTAATGATTGGTGCCGCTATTATTATGTATGCGCTAATTGATAACAGCACAACACCAGTAATGGAAAGCCTTGCACAATTAAAAGCAGAGGGGAAAACCAATCCGCTAAACTTTGATATGGACTTCACCAACGTGACTACGGTGTGGTCTGGTATTTTAGCCATGACGCTTTACCACATTACTGTTTATGGCACTAACCAAATGATGGTACAACGTACTTTAGCCGCTAAGAACATTGGTGATGCAAAAAAATCTTACTTGTTAATGGGCTTCCTAGCCTTCTTTGTTTACTTCTTTTTTATCATCATGGGGATTTTGTTTTACAACTATTACCAAGGTAAGACATTTGAAAATGAAAATACCATTATTTTGGAGTTTGCTTCTGAATACGGTATGCCTGGCTTAATGGGTATTATTGCCGCTGCAGTTATGGCTGCATCTATGTCAAGCTTAGATTCGGCTTTCAATTCTTTATCAACAGTATCAACCCTCGATTTTTATAAAAAATACTATAAACCAAATGAAACCGATCAACATTATTTAAAGGTCTCACGTATTTTTACGGTCTTTTGGGCGGCAATTATTATATTCCCAGCCATTATGTACCATCTTCATAGTACAGGCTCAATTCTCGAAGTATTAAGTAAAGTAGGTTCATATTTTGTTGGTGCACAACTGGGTATGTTCGGTTTAGGGTTTTTCTCTAAACATGCAACAGAACGCGGCTTGTTAGTCGGTACATTCGTTGGTGTTTTAGCCGTTGCATATACCGCAATTTATACCGATGTAGCATGGCCTTGGTATGCCGCTATTGGCGCAATAGTCAATGTTGTATTCACCATTATTGCAAGCCTCGCGATTGACGGAAAACAAAAAGAATACTCACCTTATACCGTTAAAGGCCAGATAAAAGCCTTTGCTGATAGTGGTGCTGCAGAAAAAGAAAACGGCTGGTATTTAGTACCTGGCAAAGTAGACAAAGTATGTTATGCGCTGTTTGGCTTCTTTATTTTCACCCTAGTATTTTTATTCTCTTTTGAGCTGTTTATTTAACATAATGAGTTAACACTATGAATTTTGAGCTAAATAACAACATTACACAGGTTCATTGGCAACCATTAACTAAGCTATTAGAACCAACAGGTATAAAACAACAAGCACTCGCTGGTTTTGATGACGAATTTATTGATATTGTTGATTATATCATTCGTATTACACACCGTATTTGGGAGCAAAAAAACGTTGGCCTTTGCTACAAGTATTACAGCGATATATGCCCTGTTTTTACCCTAGGCGCCTACTCCGAATGCGTTGAGCAAGTGGTGCAAGGCACATTAAAAACTATTGCTGCTTTTCCTGATCGTAGCCTTATTGGTGAAAATGTTATCTGGAAAGAAGAAAGCGATGGCACTTATTATTCATCTCATTTGATCACCAGTATTATGACTAATACTGGTAACTCGGATTTTGGTTTAGCTACTGATAAAACTGGCCGAGTCACCACGATTGCCGACTGCGTTTGTTTTGAAAACCAGATAGTGAAAGAGTGGTTAGTTCGAGATAACAGCTTTCTTATTAGTCAGTTAGGCATCAATTTAATTGACGCTGCTATTAACTTTTCAACTCTAAGCCCTAATGATACTTTCAACGATTGGTATCAGAGCGAATATCAACGTGTCATTAACACTGAACACCGAACAGAGCTACTGTGTACTGAAGATAATTGGACTACTGATAACTTTGTGCAAGCTTGGGCGCAAACTTTATTCAATCAAAAGCAGTTCTCAACATTAACTCAGTTTTATCATGTTGCTGCGTCACACCAATGGCCAGGTGGTCGTCAATCTACCGGGCTTGCTCAAATTAGCGGTACACTTATTCAGTGGTTGTCACAATGTCCTAATGCAAAAATGACGGTAGATCATACCGCAGTGGTAGGGTTTGATGAAAGCACCATAGATATTGCAATAAGGTGGTCTGTTGCGGGTAACTTTAATCCGCATATCGAGCGTTTAGCGCAACTCAAAGGCCAACGCTTCTTTGTGTTAGGTTGTACGCATCTGCGTGTTAAAAACCAAAAAATAGTAAAAGAAGTCACTGTTTTTGATGAAATTGCCTTATATGCAAATATCATCCGTGAATCTGGCTACTCTCTCCCTTTATTAACGCAGGAGCTTAACGATGTTTAACCAACTTATCGAGCTATACACCAAAGGTGATTTGGCACAATTATCAGCAAAAATTTTACATAGCTCAGCATGGAAGCAACATGACTTTACTGCCTATGGCAACATGCAAATAGAGAAATTATGGCTTAAAAGTATTGAGCAATTTGGTTTTTTAGAAATAACTGAACGCCAGGAAATAAAGGGTGAGCAATGCTCCGCGCTTTATATTGAATTAGCAAATAAAGATAAAAGTGAAAAGGTTTCTATTGCTTTTTTCTTTGAGCATAACAACCTCCATATCAAAAAATTGCACTGTATTATCGATACCTTAGCACTCGCTAAATTACTTCAACAAGATGCGGCGACATTAATCAATAAGTTACCTGCTTCTGACCCGTTAGTACTAAGTCAGTTTGATCACCAACTACACCCCAAAAGTTATCATGCTACACCTGATGACATTGTTAATTTACCCGCAAGTATGAAACATACGGTAAATAAATGGTGGACAATATGGCAAGAAAAACAGCTTGCTAACTTTGACCAAATATATAGCAGCGATGCCCAAATTCAGATTGCAGGATTTAGCATAAATGAAAATTTTCATAAACTTCGAAGCTTTCATTTAAAACTTCATAATAGAATGAATCGCAGTTACTGCCAGTTGGAAAATATCTCATTTAATGAAGCTCAAAACTCAGTGGCTATTAAGTGGCATGTTGATGGTGACTATCTCGATAACGGTGCTATCAAGCGTATTCGCATACCTATAATTTCAATTATGACTATTGAAGCAGGTATGATAATAAAAGAGCACCTGCAAGTTGATTGGTTAGCGCTTTGTAAGCAATACAAAGTTTCATATCCCTTTGTATAAGCGGGTAAACACCAAACGCATTAAAGTACATCAGCACATGCCAACTTAAAACAAAAAAGTTACTATTAGCCAATCGCTAACAGTAACTTTTTTTATACCCACCAATATAATACCCGTACGGAATTTAGGCCCAAAGAATGTAAACACACATTAGTGCTTTAGTGCGCGAATACTCAATTAAAGTAGTCTAATGACGTTGAAGAATAAGGTCACACATAGCCGTGATGATGGCTTAAGCGTTAAGAAGGCTTTATTAAGGATAGTAGATTAAGTTCACGTTACGGTCAGTTAAACAGCTTAACTATTCTATAAACTGGTTTAATGTTAAGACGTTGGTAATACATAACTATTGACGGGCTATTGCTAATAACTAAGAGCTTTGATCAAGCACCACTGCTTTACAGTCCCTAATTTTACTAAGGCCAATACCTATAATACCAAAAGTCAGATAATTGTAGTGCTCCTTCATTCGACATTGCCCTTAGCTTTATTTAATCATAAAAAAACCGCAGAAGAGCTTCTGCGGTTATTAATAATATTATCAGTAAACTATCTTCGTATTAGAAAGAATACTTAAGACTTGCACCCCAGGTTCTAGGATCACTCCAGTTAGCTTGAACAGAGTTCAACGGCTTACTATCTCTAATTTGAGAGTGAACTACAGCACGTGTTAGTACTGCTTCATCGGTTAAGTTTTTAACAAAAAAATCAACTTGAAGGTCATCTTTAATTATCCAGGTTATTCTTGCATCAACAATAGTGTGAGCATCAACCTTAGTTTCCGGCGTATTTACATCAAATGCATAGTAATCATCAGAGTAATTTAATTGAATATGCGGGATTATCGCACCACCATTACTTAAAGAAAATTCATAATTAGCAGCTAAACCAATAGTATATTCAGGTGCCATCGCAGGAGACCAGCCAGCAAAACTAAATTGACTAGTATTATCATTAATATCCTGGCGGCCTTCAAAATTACCTAATCCTAATAGCGGGCGTAATTGATCATTACCCACGGCATAGTCATCAGTAAATTCAGCATTTAACCAAGTAAAAGTACCTGTAACAGCTAAATTATCAATTGGGTACCATTGCATATCAACTTCTAAGCCTTTGGTCTCAATACCGCCACCGTTTTCATAATATTCGAAACTTTGTGTGGTGCCTGCATTTACACAATCTAAAACAGTATCAGAGCTCGTCACATCACTACATGCGACGGCAAATAGTTGTGCTTTTACGTCATCATATTCATTGATAAATGCAGAAATATTTAAACGCATATCACCGTCAAGTAATGTACTTTTCATACCAATCTCATATGATAAGACTTCTTCATTATCATAAAGAGGATCTGCACCACGAGAAACAACTCTGCCGTCGTTAGCGCCACCGGTTCTGATACCTGTAGCAGCAGAAGCATAAAGCATTAAGTCGTCATTTTGATCATATTCAAAAGCGGCTTTCCACAATACAGCTGAATCATCCCAGTCAGGAATATTGTCACCCGTGAAAGTCTTTTCATCTTTGTTATAACGTAAACCACCGACTAATCGTAAATCATCAGACATTTCATAGCGTAATTGACCAAACACTGCAATAGAGTCTGAAGTATGTGGGTCATGTTCTGGGTTACCCCAGCTAGGAACAACTAACGAGTCAGCAACACCATTTCCGGTTGTATCTTCTCTCCAAATCCATTCCCAATCAGCTTCTTGATCAAAATAGTACACACCCGCTATCCACTGTAATGGACCTTCATGATTTGAGGATATTTGTAATTCTGTTGAAATCGTTTTTTGATCATCTTGACGGCCAAAACCACCAACAAAGTCTAAACCACCATCGCTATAATCACTGTCATAAAACTGCTTGCCACTTAGCTCTGAATAGTTAGATGTCCACTTAAAGTCAGCAGAATCAGTGTACCATTCAAAAATAGCCGTAGCAGAAAATGCCTCTTGTTTATCTAAAGACATCGCATTTCGATAGACATCATACGGCCCTTTATCATTTCGCTCTGCATCACCAGGTTGATAAATATGACCTTCAGTTACGGTAGCATTTGGATTATAAACACCAGGGCTTGTTTCTGTCAGTGAATAACCGGCTATTTGTTGGTAACCCCAAATAGCCTCAGAGTTTGCATCTTTCTTTGAATAGTCTAATCGGAAAGTCGCATTAAAATTTTCATTCGGTTCATAACGTGTAACAGAACGAGCATAGAAAGAGTTTTTTTCACGTAAATCATCAGAAGGGCCTGGTATAACCAGGTTATTGATATAACCATCATGTCTGTCAGAAGCAACCACAATGCGGGTAGCTAAATTATCAGCTAGCGGAAGGTTCAATACACCTTCATAAGCACTGCGATTATAGGCGCCGGTCGTTATTTTTACATTCCCTTCAATCTCATCCATATTGGGACGATTGGTAATAACATTAATACTCCCTGCGAAAGTATTACGGCCATATAATGTACCTTGTGGGCCACGTAGCACTTCAATACGCTCTATATCGACAAAAGCGCCCATTCCTGCGGTTGTTGTAGGTACGTATATACCATCTTGGAAAATACCAACAATTTGCTCAGCAATACCGGTACCTGCTACACCAACTTCATTCGTTCTAGCACCACGCATCGCGGGTCTAGCTTCGCCTCCGGAACTACCAACTTTCAAACCAGGAACAACTTGCTGTAAACCTGTTATATCAAGAATACCAGCTCGCTCAATATCATCAGCTCCCAAAGCCGTAATAGAAGAGGATACTTCTTGCAGATCTTGTGAATGACGGTTAGCTGTCACCATTATTCTTTCGATTTTATCGGTCTTTTTTTCTTTAATAACTTCCGCTTCTGCTGCAACCACTGATTGCCCTATACAGGCATTAACAATAGCTAATGCAATAACCGATTTCACGAGCTTTTTTGATGTAACTGGCTTCATTGATAAGTCCCCTTCCTTCATTCAAAGAATTAAGTGCATATATTATTTTAAGTAATTTTAGTATGTGTGCATTATTGTTCAAATAACCTTCACCCTATATTTGTACTTCGAAATCATTTTAATGTCAAGAGAGATAGCTTAAAGTAAATAAAGCTTTTGAATAGTCATCCTAGAAATATAAGCTTACATTAGCTTTTAAATTTGTTATTTTGATATATCCCCTCATAATAAAAACACACAACAACCACATAAAAACAATAACTTAATCGTTTAAAAAGCACTTTTTTATTATTGGGTTTTATTTATAAAAAATAAATATAAACTAAACGACATGTAAAAAACAAATAATGACTGCGAAGTTAATTATTAAGTGAATATGCGAAATTAAAAGTAAAATAAGACTATAAACATCACTATCTAGATTATTTAAATTCACTTGTCAGGATATTTAAATAACCTCACTAATTTTGTCTTGGCATTTTATGCTGAGTTAACTATGGGGGAGTTGGCTACACTAGATGCCTTTATCCCTATTTATGCCTCGACGCAAAGTAGTTATAAGCCTCAGTAAATATTACACCTAACTTTTATATTGTTTTTAGTCTGTGCTTCGTTAGGAATATAGTTATCTAGATGAGAAGTTCATCGAATTTCAGGCACAAAAAAACCGACTTTAAAAGTCGGCTTGTTTGTTATAGCCCTTTAAAAAAAGGAAAAAAGAATGGTACCAGCGGTCGGACTCGAACCGACACGTCTTTCGACAGGGGATTTTGAATATCCCACAAAATCAAACCCTTAGTTAGATAATCATAGCTATAACTAGACAGTTATACAAGTACCTACTACCCATTTATAGCCATTAATAGACCGAAATATACACTTATCTTCCCAGAACTTAACCAGACAAGCTTTTTAAATCAATGATCTAGAAATATGTACCTTTAGAAAAGCAACCACGGTCTTACGGTCTTTCAAAACACACACGCAAGTGCCAAACAGTTTTAACACTCTTTTTTCATAATTTTTGCGTTTTAATGCAGAGTAACTTCCAGATTTATAGCATTTATTATCTTAAAAACTACAAATACCTATACATTTATCAAGCAAAAAGGCTTTATTTAAATTTATTTAAAAATAATTTTTTCATTATATTCTGTTTGAATTCATCAAATAAAAACTGCTATCCCATGGACGCGATATCCTTAACCAGTTTTTTAAATTTAAACTTTGTTTGAATGACCAATAAAACACCATTAAATACAACGGCTTACATAAAGCAAATGTTTACTTTTAAATTAACACCTGTAATATAGCTCCTGTCCTTGAGACAAACGTTTATCTAAAAATGATTATTTAAACGCGTTCTTTTTACAATTTGGAAGATTGAGATGAGTAACACTATTAATTTTAATAGAGGTACTCTGAAAAACCTACGTGACAATGGCGTACCTATTGGTAAGAAACAAATGGAATACCGCGACTTGAAAGAGTCAGGGCTTTGTTTGCTTCAATACCCATCAGGAAAGCAGATATTTTACTTTATCATGTGCTTTCGTAAGCAACGGTTCAAAGAAAGGCTTGGCGACAGTGATACTTTTACTGTTCAAGAAGCAAGGATTTGGGTTAACGAGTTACGAGCAGCTATCTATAAAGGTGAGAATCCAATTGCAACACGGAAGAAAGCTGAAATGCTTTTCTCTGAGTTATTTGCTCTATATTACGCAGAAAATAAAGACAAGAAAGCGTCTTCTGATGCTGATTTGAGTAAATACAACTTGCACTTGGCACCAGTATTCGCGACTAAGCAAATCGGTTCGGTAACTAGTGCTCATATTGAGAAATATCATGCTTTAAAGAAAGAAGAGTTAACACCAGCTACAGCTAACCGTCATTTAGCATTATTAAAAGCTATATTCACATATGCTGTTAATAAGTTGGAAGTACTAACTAGGTCACCAGCGAGTGGTATTAAAGCCTTTCCTGAGCCACAAAAGCTCAGAAAATACTTTACCCTTGAGGAGCTTAATCGCATAGCAATTGAATTAGATAATGAGGCAAATATTGAAGCCCGTAACATTATTAAGTTCATATTACTTTGCGGCTCACGTAGTGCAGCTACACGTGATTTAAGGCTAGAAAACTACGACGCACAGTCAAGCAACATTTTAATTTCTATCGACAAAAATGGTAACGGGCAATTCCTTTCTTTATCTGAGAAAGCCAAAGCCATTATTGAAGTGCAAATTAGAAAGCATGGTAAGCAAGGTTTAGTTTTTAGAGGTGTTGATATGCAGTCTCGTATGTCAGACCCTAGCCGTGTTTTGGCAAGAGTATGTAAAAAGGCAGGATTACCGCCTGCTGGAGTGCATTCGCTACGCCACTCATACAGTGTACTAGCGCTAGATAGCGGAGTTAGTGTTTACCAATTAATGGTGGCACTTAACCACAAATGCATTAGCTCAACTATGGTTTATTCGAGTATCTCAGACAAAAAACTACGTCAAATCAACAACGATTTGGCATCACAACTAAGCATTTAATACTTGGTTATCTCAAATGTAAAACAGCAGGTTATCTATCGCTTTTAGATGGTAGGTTAATTTATGCACTAGCTAACTATTACAAACTACACGGGTCAGAATTATCTTGTAAATTTATATACATCGGGAAATAAATGAGCAGATAACTAACAGTGTCTCAAAGATGAGACTGAATTACGTTCAACGTAATTTCAGAAGGGATTTTAGTAAGAATTTTGCAATGCCTAAACATTTGAACTCCCCGATTAATTTGGCTTTATGCCTTTTGATTGGAATCAACAAAATGACTGGACAACACTTTAAACAGTATGACCCACTAACTGAAACATTAGTAAAACGCCACATATGGCTCACTGAAAAACAAGCAGCTGAGTTTTTAAATGTATCACCTTCATTCTTAGCCAAAAATCGATGCTATGCCAAAGATGAAGACATTATCCCCTACGCTAAATTGTCAGCCAAGTGTATTAGATATAACTACTACCAACTGCAAAGCTGGCTAGATGCTCAAATACAGGTATTCAAAAGCGAGGAATTATCATGACTCATCCTTCTTCCTCAACAACAGAAAACGAGCAAGATAAATTGCCCGAAAGTTACCACTGCATAAATAAAAAGCTTTATTCCACAGATGCCAATGGTAATTTAATTGTATTATCGAACCAACTTATTTCACCCGTAGCTTTGACCAGAGCAGCCGATGGAAAAAGTGGCCATGGTGTTGTGTTTCGAATCTTAATCGACGGTAGTGTTCATGAGTTTATCGTTGACTCAAAAATAGTGTACACGGGAACAATGAAGCTTTTTGCTGAACTTGCCGATGCTGGTATTAATATTTCACCATCACAAGTTAAAGAGTTCAAAGTTTACATTCAAGCATGTATGACTATGCCTAAGCTTGCCGTCAGATTAACATTACCTCAAGCAGGACTTGCCGAAAGCCGCCTTGTTTTTGCATTAGGTAAGCGCGTATTAGTAGGCCAAGCTGAAATCGACGCTAACAATGAGTATGTTGTACGCTCAAAGTCTGCCGAAGGTCTTACTGTTCAAGGGACACATAAAGATTATACCGAAAATGTTCTTAAAGCGTCAAAGGCTCACCCACAACGTTTTGCTATTCTTGCAGCTTTAGCCGCACCTTTAGCTCAAATTGTTGGTTACGAAGGTGGTGGCCTACACCTTTATGGTGCGTCAGGTTGTGGCAAAAGTACGTTACTACAACTTGCCGCCAGTGTATTTGGCTCAGGGGCAGAGCCTGGAGATGGCTCTCAAGAATCATTGATTGCTCGTTGGAGTAGTACTGCTAATGCGCTGGAAGCTTTAACTGCACAGCTTTCAGGTGTTATTTTCTGTATTGACGAGCTTGGCGCCTTTAGAGCAAGTAAGCTTAATTCAACACTATACAAAGTGTTATCAGGTAAAGGTCAAGCAAGAATGACCTCGGGTTTAGAGCTAGCAAAACAACACAAAGCATCCGTGTTTATGCTCAGTAGTGGCGAATTAAGTGTTGAAGACAAGCTCCGCCAAAACCGTGAAAGCATTAATGGTGGCATACCGGCTAGATTGCCAAGTATGTTGATGGAAAGCTCTCATATGGCGCTAAACGACGAAACCATGCTAGAAACAGCGCAACGTATGGAAAGCCTAAAAGAAGCTCTTTGCAAAAATGGTGGTCATATTGGCTCACTTTTTATCCAAGGACTTCTTGATAGCACTGACACTAGAGTTGAGCTAGAAGACAACATACGTGAGCAGTGGGACGAACTAGTAGAACAGCTTACTGAATATGCTAGCAACTCAATTCAACGCCGTGTTATTCGTCGTTTTGGCCTAGTTCTACTTGCAGGCATACTCGCTAAAGAGATGGGTTTGTTGCCATGGTCTGATGAAGAAATCCAAGATGCTGTTATCTTTATGATCGAACGTTGGTTAAGCAATGTTGAAACAAGCAAAAGTGACGTTGAACGTGCTGTAGATCGTTTTACTGACTATCTACGTCGTAATTACCACAGCTTACCATACTCAGATGATCCAAAAATCAAAGGTGCAGTGGAAGGCTATCGGCATAACGAAGAATACTTGTTGTTACTACCCGAAACATTTCGCAAGTTATGCGGTGATGTTACACCAACACAAGTCGGTGACGAACTGAAAAAGCTTGGTACATTGAAGCATGATTCTAATAAACAACAGTATCGCGTTGTACTACCTTGTACGGGTATTCGCCAGTATTTCTATGCTGTTCGCAGGGAGTTCATCGACGAATTACTTGAAAGTGAACGCCCTAATTACCAGCTAGACGATGATAGCGACTCAACAGATATTGTTGGTGACATGCTTGATGACGATGAACCAGAAGAAATGGATCTGTAAGTATTCGCGGAGGTGTTTTTCTCCGCTTTTATTTTTACAATTTATATTTGGGGTTTCACTGCTAAAGATCCCCTTACATCAAACCCAATTTTACCTGTTGCTTAATAGCTATTTCGACCTAAACCCCGAAATCCCCTATGTTATTTGACAGAACAACCAGAGAGAATTCAATATGCCTTATACACCAAACCCTAGAAATTTCGAGTCACCACTAGCTACTATTGCCGCTTTTTACAAAGAGCAAATAGCAAAATGGTTAAAGTACAAACGAGATGTTTTTAATAGTTATATCGATGGCAACCCAAAGAAACCTTGTTTAGTATTAGGATGTGGTAACAAAGATATTCCACTAGATACGCAGACTGTTTTATTGTTACGTGAAGCTTTGAGAAAAGAACCTATGTTGCTAGATGATTATCTTGATGGTTGGTTAGTTGCGAATGCTGATGATTTTATAGCTATGTCTAGTTCAGGGTCAATGAAACCAAAACGACGTTTAGGTTCAAAGCCGAAGTCTACATTGGTTACTAAAAAAGTCGTTAAAGTGACTAGCGATGGTAAACAAATCGTTCGTAATGTATCTGACGCTGTTGACTCAGCTTTAGGTTAGATAAATGGTAAAGCCCAAGGTTCATTGCCTTGGGTTTTATAATAAAATAGTATTTAAAAACCAGTTGCAAAATTCGCTAGTATGTCGAGAAAACGCAACAATTAAAGCCGTACCAAAAGGTAGCCAAGCGGCAAACAAATAAAACTTTATGTACTTCTTCTTCGTTTCTAGCATTTTAACTAATGATACTTTGGCATCATCAATATTTTTAATAATACTATAATGTTCGGTATCATCAACATTACGGCGCTCAAGCTTATCAAATACAAAATCAATACTTTTATCTACGTATTGAGCTCTACCCTCTTGATTTTTCACCATAATAAAAGTGAGAGCACTCGCGAAAAAAGCTCCGAATACTATAAGTATTGTTGATTCGAATGTTTGACTTCTAGCAATAGCTCCTATCGCTATAAATGCAGCGGGAATAGCATATAGTTTACCTTGAATATCCCCAATAACAGCTTCAATTTTTTCAATATAAGAAAACCTTGCATCTTCAATTTCTCTTTTAAATTCACTTATTGCAAAGTCTTCCATGAACAACTCTAAATGTTCATAATATGAATTCCTTATATTTTCAATATTTCTTGCTACTTTAAGCGCTTCACCTTCTGCTTGACCATTAGATCGTAACTCTCGAAGAACCTCAACAAATGCTACTCTTAAAAATTTTTGTTTCTCTTTTTTATTAGTATCAGTTCTATCATTAATCTTTCTAAGTTCTTCAAAATGCCCTAGTGGTGGAACATCTAAAACATCCAACATTTCCGCACAAATTTCAGTCAAAAAATGTACTGGTTTAGTTAATTTATCATCGCCAGCTTTTTCAATAAAAACTAGCTCATATGAATTATCTTTAGGAGTATCTACGTTAGATATATCTTTAAAAAGACAAAACCATTCCAATATTCGAGCTATTTTAGATAGTTTTTCATTATCACCATTCGAAGGTTTAAAGTTACTGTTAGTTAAATAAAAGCTTTCAGGGAGTGAGCCTCCTTTCGATAACAACTGTGCGTGAGAGTTAACTAATTCATATTCATCTTGATAAAAATATATATCAGGGATAGAGCCCTGTCGCTGAGGAAAGCCTACTTTAATCGTTTCAATTTCTTTTCCGATAAATAAGCTAATATCAACTTCATTATCTTTTATATTCAACTCTTGGTAATCAGCGCTAAACGTTATGAACTTAGATATAGAAGGGCACGTATCTAACAATTTACAGATTGAAGTAGATTGTTCCAACGTTAACTCAAACGGCTCTACTACTTTTATTTGAGTACCATTGTTTGCGATCAAGGGAGACGGCAAAGCCTCATACAAATCAATAAGAGCGTCTAGCACGAATATATTATTTATCATTTTCATTAACGATATTTAATTCTGCAAGTATGCGATCTTTTAGATGTTCAGGTAAGTTAGGCATATAAAGAAAGTCATTCTTCATGTCATACATAAACGTTTTATTAACATCTTTATCTTTTAACCCTATCATCTCCTTATCAAAATTTAATTCCCAACCTTCGCCATGACCTTTAATTTGCCGTAGTGCTGTAGCTGTTTTACCTTTTGACAGAAACTCATCAGGTATTTGATAGGCTTCATCCTTAGAAAAAGCCAAAAATTCATCTTTCTTTTCTTCGAATAAATCATGAGGAATATATTCATTCACCTTTCGATGAATTTTACTAATAGTTATTGGCTTTTCTGAATGTTCAATTAATAGATCAACAACATCGTAATATGCTTTAGTTGCGATCTTCTTATCAACGCCACATGATATTAAAAACTCTTTTGCTGCTTTGGGTGCTGCCGTTGTTGCTTTTGATGGAGTTACATTTGCTTTACAAGAGAATGCGTCTAAAAAGTAACCAGATGGTTCATTTGCTTTAGTTATAAAGCTTACATAGCTGCGTATTTCTTCATCATCTTTGGCTTTAAATGTTTTAATATAGCCTTGTACGTTAATATTAATTGCTTGGTAAAGCTTCGTTGTATCAACTCGACTTGCTTCTTTAGGCTTTAAGTTCTCTAACTGAAATGCTTTAGTATTTTTAATCATAACAGCAAGCAAATACTGATTAATTCCCTTTGAGTAATCTATGAAAGTAATATAACCACCAGTGCCCGCGGTATTTTTCATTGCAAGTTGCATTGATTCCATAGTACTCGAAGTTAACGCTATAAAGTCATCATCTGATACTTTGTCTTGATATGATTTTTTCAATTCTAATGGAAATCTTTGTGTTTTAGACCTAAATATTCCATAAATCACACTCGTTTTCTTTTCAAATAGTTCCAAGATTTTTTCTGCTAAAGAACTTATAACATCGTCGTTCAAATCTAAAATGTCTTTAGCTATTCGTGGCTCACTTTCACCTTTGACGAGTTGGTGTATTATAAAACGGTTTAATGTACTACTAGACACTTGAATATTCCTTTATTTATGCTTTGTACTGAATGTTAGGGGCAGTAATTTTTATTTTAAACCAGACTAACACCTCAACCGCCATTTCATCAATGATCTACATTAATAAAATAACGCATTTAAGCTCAGTATCAATGTCTTTGTTATTACCTGCCAATCCTGTCGATTAAATAATCACCTAAGGTGAATATACGGATATTAAAGTCAGAGACTTAACATTCCTATCGGATAAACGACTTGTATCGCCTAGGACAACAACTAAATGATATTGCGTTAAAAAAAAATTTTCCAAGGTTAACTATCTTTAGATATAAACAAAAAATCCACACATTGTAATAACAATAATGACCATTTTACTTACCTTAGCAATTTAAATCATGTAAATTACACCCAACAGTTAGGACAGAGAACTTCAAGTGAAAAAACATCAATTTAAAACGATCTACTTTCCAAAGAAAAAAGTACTATCCGGAAATCCAACGAAGGTTAATATTAGCATACCTGCACCTTCAGATAAAAATGGTTGGACGCATGACTTTATTGATAAAACGCTAGCAATGGGTGGTGTTGAAATTCGTCAAGAGTTAGGAGAACCAACACTAGATCATTTAGAATCACTTGCTACTAAAGAGCACCGTAGCCTAAGCAATGTCATATTATCTCTGTTACATGATAAATTTTTACAACCTAATGCAAACTCAAAACCTATTAAAATCAAAAAAGAAACTGAAGCTATTGGTGTTACTTTTTCTGACAGTTTAAGAAAAGGAAGTTATGGTTGGTACCCATACGTAGAAGGTTTTTCAGCTAACTACGCTAGAGATGCAATTTTAAGAGACGGTTCTAAACCGAAAGCAATTTATGATCCTTTTGGTGGTTCAGGAACAACACAACTATCCGCCTCATTACTTGGGATTAAGTCTTATTTTTCAGAATTGAATCCATTTATGGTTGAAGTATGTAATGCCAAGGTGTCATCGGCAGGATGGGCGAAAAATAATTATGAAAGGTTTAAAATTATTGCAAACTCTTATTTAAACCTAATTAAAGAAGATAACCTCAAACTTAAATCTAAACGTATTGACTTATCCAACTATAATGAGGCGTTTCCAGATAGGGATTTTTTTGAAGAAAACCATATAAGAGAACTCCTCGCCGCTATGGATTTTGTAAATGATGTTAGTGAAGATGAGCCTCATATAATAAGGTTATTAAGACTAGCATGTGCAGCAAATGCAGTGGCATGCTCTAACATGACTCGAAGGGCTGATTTAAGAAGACGAAAGCCTAATGAATATAAGAACCGTGTTGTTAATGTCTCAAAAATGATCACTGAGTCAATTGAGCGAATGATTCAAGATATTGAAAATTATCCAGATGAAATAGAGAATACAGTTCAAGTATCAAATGATGCTAAAGTACTTCCTGAAAGCTATTTCGGAAAATTCGATTTAGTTTTAACATCTCCCCCTTACTTAAACGGTACTAACTATTTTAGAAATACTAAAATTGAATTATGGTTACTATCCTTAATCAGCAGTGAAAAAGACTTAAAGAAGTATAGGGAGCTCACTGTCACTGGAGGCATTAATGATGTGTGTAAAAAGGAAGATTATTTCAAGTTTGCGAATGTTGAAGCTGTTGCTCAAAAACTTGATATAGAGTCAAAAGACAAAAGAATTCCCACTATGGTACGCCATTACTTTTCGGATATGTTTGAAGTACTTTTAAATGTACAAAAGGGCTTAATGAAGGGTGGGAAATTACTTTTAGACATCGGAGATTCAAAATTTTACGGAGTTCACGTACCAACCCATACATTACTAAGAGAAGTTGCTGAAACTGCTGGATTGACATTTGTTCATGAGCATACCTTGGCCAAAAGATTTTCAAGAGACAAGACAGCACTAGTGCAAGTAGAATTAGTATTTACAAAAGAATGATTAAAATGAAAACAACATTAAAAGCTAAAATAGAACAGTTTCAGAACCATTTGCCTTATAAAATGGAACCTTATTCTAAAAAAAATTGGGGGCATCCCTTACATTCTCTATGCTCATACCAAGGAAAGCTCAAACCTTCTATCGCTTATTGGTTGATAAAAGAGTTTGTACCTGAAGGCGGCTCTGTTTTAGATCCTATAGGCGGCGTAGGTACTATTCCATTTGAAGCTTCAATGTCTGGTAGATATTCTGTTTCAAATGATAAAAGCCCATTTGCGTCAACAATTGCTAAAGGTAAGCTTGCACCTATATCTTTAAATGAATTCGAAAATCTATTAGCTTTAATAAAAACTAAATATGATCAGATAGATTTATCAGAAGATGACTATGAAAATGCGAATTTTGGTCTAAACGCAAGTGTAAAAGATTATTATCATCCGAAAACTTTAGAAGAAATACTAAAACTAAAAAAAATGTTTTTAAGTAATAATAGTCATGAAAAAACGGATGGTGAAAATTTTTTTTGGTCATGTCTTTTACATATACTACACGGAAATCGACCATATGCATTATCTAGAAAATCTCACCCAATTACGCCCTTTTCACCGACAGGTGAGTTTGAATATAAGAATACCTTTGTAAAAATAAAAGAAAAAGCAGAGAGAGCTTTATCTGTAGAACTTCCTTCCACTTTCCTTCCTGGACTTGGTATACATGGTGATTTTCGAGAATTGGCCAAGACTTCGTTCAAGTATGATGCAATTATAACCTCTCCACCTTTTTATGGAATGAGATTCGATAGACCTAATTGGTTAAGATTATGGTTTTGTGGTTGGAGTGATGAAAACTTTAAAAAGGAAAGTTTAGAGTATTTAGAGAGGCAGCAGGTAGCCAATATTGAAGTTTATAACGATTTTTTTAGCATGTGCCACAAGGTCATCAAAAAAGATGGAATACTAATACTACATTTAGGTAAAGGTGGGAAAAAAGATATGTCAGAGGAGCTTAAGAAATTAGCGCCACCAAACTTTGAGTATGTAGGTGAAGCGCTAGATTGTGTTCAGGAAGTAGCAAATCATGGCATTAAGGATAAAGGTTTTACCAAGGCACACAATTTGCTTTTCTTCACGCCTATATTTTAACCTACCGATTCAGGGCGGTTTTCTAATTCATCGATTACGGATAAGAAAGCCGCCTCAGATCCTCCACGCAGAATATGAAACAAATCGATTTCAGGCTTGATTTCAATAACTTTTCGAGCAATCGCATTAAACGTTCTAGCATCCCAACTCATAGAATAATTAACAATATTATCAATAATTCTAGCTAATTCTGGTTCATTTATACCTTTTGCAGACAGCTGTTCCAGTGGCAATCCCGTAATACTTGAGAGTTCAGTTAATTGTTCATAATTATAAAAATCAACAGGGAATTTATCCTTCTTTTGATTGTTATGAGCAGCACAAAGACACGTAGCATGTTCATCAATTGGCCATAAATAGGCTAAAGGTCTTGTATGATCAAGTTGAAATTCATTCAAAGCTACAGGTTCTTTACAATAAAAACACTTCCTTTCGAATTTTTCCCATATCTGAGATTTCAATCCAGCACCAGAACGTTCTTTGATCTCTTGCAAGATCATTGGCTCTCTTAAGAGCAGTTTTCTCTCTCTTGTAATTACCGAAGATTCATGAAGCTGATCAGTTGTTCTAAGTGGATTAAAAGTATTATTGATTCTCCATTTCTTGCAAGATCTACATTCATTTTGATGATTTGAAATCTTTGCATTATGTTTATGAAACGATAATGCGCCTAGTGAATCACTTCTTAAAGGTAACAATCGTTGGCAAAACGAACATTTCTTAAGTTCAACATCAACTCCCTCAGATATTTGAATATGAGAATGTTGGTTTTCATCCAAATCTACATCCAAACTGTTTGAGTGTTCAAAATAATAAGTTTCTGGGCTCAAGTGATTTTGATTTAGAGCATCGATGAAACCTTCTATGCTAGTAATATCTTCTGAAAGATTCAGCTCGTCTAATTCGATCCCCCAAGCAGAAAAGCTAACACTATTTTCAAACTCTAAATGAATACGTATGGAAGCTGACTTTAGGCCTGTCACAGAAACACAAAGCCCAATTCTATTCCAATTTTGTATTAGCTTAAAAGATTTATCGTAAAACTCTCCATTGATTTCTATTCGTAATTTAAGATGAGTATCTAATGCCGGAAAAATAAAACCACCAAATGCCAGTAAAGATGCATCGCTCTTAAATTCAACAAACTTATTAAATATAACTTTGCCAGATGGTATTTGTAGCTGCTGAGATTTTTTAATATGTATATCTTGGTAATCTCTTTTAGAACCATATGCGTCATTACGTGTTTGTACTGCTAAACGTCTCACTTTAAACCCCTTGTGATTAATTATTATCCTATATAGACATCTATACCTAGCTTATTTAAGCTTTAACTCACATAGCCTATCAAATTAATTCATCTAGTCAATTACTGGAGGTAGTAGAGACAAAATAATATCCAAACATTCCAAATTTTATTATATCTATGCATACCCAATATTTAATTCACCGATTTAGATTATTTTTAAAACACATATCAATACCTTGATTACACCTAAACTATCGAGGTTTATTATGCAAAAGAAAAAATTCAAATTTACTAATGCCAGCATCAGAGCGTTACCTGCCAACCCTTTAGATTCAAAGAGTACTGAGGCTGAGTATGCAGATTTTGAAATCATAGGATTGAAAATTCTATCTGGCAAATCTGGTAACAAGCGTTGGATGCTACGTTACACAATGGAGGGTAGAAAACACGCTATATCGTTAGGACGTTTTCCCGACTTAGATGTTACTGCAGCACGTAACATTGCTAAGAAACACAAAGTAAAAATAGCTGAAGGGATCAACCCTAAAACTCAGCGTGATGGCTACTATGGTATTCCTACCGTTGGCGATTTCTTTAGCCAAACTTACTTACCGTTAGCGCAAAAGCGTAAGAAATCATGGAAAGATGATGTACAGCGCTTTCGTGATTTTTGTGGCTGTATCGCGACAATTCCTTACGACAAGTTAAAGGCAATTGACGTTCAAGCGATTCAAAACCAAATGATGGTTGAAGTTGATGGCGAGTCAAAGTACAAGCCCGCTACATGTAACCGAGCTATCGCTTTAGTTAAAACTATGGGGTCTTTAGCTGAACGGTTACTTGATATACCCAATGTTGCTTCTAGGATTTCTCAACTACCTGAAAATAATATGCGAACGCGGTTTTGCTCTGTTGATGAAGTACGTCGGATAATCAAGGAATCATTGGCCTATCATCACAAACCCATTGGCGCTTATATTGCCATGTTATTTCTTACTGGTTGTCGTGCATCTGAAATGCGCTTGCGTAAATGGAAAGATATTAACTATCAACAGCGAACGTTAACCATCGACAAAACTAAGAATGGTACACCTCACATTGTTTATTTGACCGACATGATGATGGCAATTCTTAATGACATACCTCAAGTTGCAGGTAATGAATTTATTTTTGCTGGTGCTAAAAAGAATAAACCTGTTTGTGCAAGTCGATGGGCTTTTGATCTGATCAAGGAGCGTGCAGCTATCGAAAATCCTAGTGAAGTAGTATTCCATACCGCGAGGCACTCGATCGCGTCGAACCTTCTAAGCCATGCGGTAGAGACCAACGCGGATATACGGTCTGTACAAGAATTGCTTAACCATAAGAGTATTCAAAGTACAATGAGGTACGCCAAGCTAAGTATTGAACGTCAGCGGCAGACCTCTGAAAGTATGGAATCTTTACTTGAAAACCTATCAGAAGATAGACAGTAACTAACCCTTTTTCATCCATATATCACTTCAATGATGAACCAGCCAATACCTTTGTCGGGTATTGGCTTTTTAGTTTCTATAAGGAGAGAAATTTATGCAACTACTCAACCACTGGCCTAGTGAAAGTGATATTTCACTACCAGAACAAGTTAAACATGCATTACTCGCACATCTGATTGAACCGTTTGGTGATGAAGAAAGTGCAAAGGCATTTTGGCATGACTACCCATCCATGATCATTATTGTTAAACCAATTGATTCTACTTCTTCACTTCAATGGCTTAACGACGAACTTCAACATCAAGTCGAGTTTGCTCAAACCAATCCTGAGTATTCAGATACGTTAGTTTTAGGCTACAGCGTCAAGTTATCCATCACCTCTGATGCTGGCAATGGCCTGTATTTAGTAGTAGAGGATACCAATGGCTAAATTATCTCACGACAAAGCATGGGGGAAATTCAAAGATATAAAGGGAGTAAAAAAGTTAATCGAAACCGCCTTAGTGCTTTATGCATTGGTACTTGATGGTGATACGCCATTGTGGGTTAAGACCTTAGCTATCTCTGCACTTATTTATCTAATTTCACCTATTGATGCTGTTCCAGACTTCATTCCCGTATCTGGTTTAGCTGACGATCTTGGCGTACTAGTAGCTGCATTAGCTTCGTTACAGACACAAGTGAAACCTCAACATAGAAAACAAGCACAAAACATGTTTAACCAACTTTAACAATAGACAACTTTAGGAGAAAACTTATGACGACTAAAAATAAAATTGAAGGTAAAAAAACTGGAAAAGATTCAACTCAAGCGGTTACGTCTACTTCAAACGAAAGTATTAACCAAACTGCCACAGAGGCAGGTTCTAGTGTCGAAACTCACATTGTGTTAATCGATGGCAAGGCGGCAAAGTTAAGTACCAAGAAACGCGGCTTTGTTACTTTTATCTTGGCCAAATGTATAGGTACAGATGAACTTGAGCTTAAAATAACTGGTAATGACAGCGGAGGGCTCTATTCCAAGAGATACGTAAATTTGATTTCTATTCTAAAAATTCTTGATGTTCAAGTACCCGACAAACCATTCAAATCTTCAGTATTCAAATCGGCCTTCCATGGTTCCAGTTCCAATAATCCCTCTTTTCTAGCAGCGATTTTGCGATCAAAAGACATTAACCTGATAGTTTCAACGGAAAAGTCACAGTACTTACATATGATCCCTAACAACTATGAGAGCGTAAGAGAGCAATTACTAGCTAAAGCTTTGGCTAAATAGTTCATTAAACCACTTCATACCGTAACCCCTCTTGTAGCACCATCTAGAAAAACTCAAAAGGAAATCATTATGCAACTAACGTTCAGTACTGAACGGTTGTACTTTGCTGTGTTTGATTTAATCAGCTATGTAGAAATGGAAGCTTTACTGTTGAGGTAACCTAAAATTTACCGCAAAAGAACGGAGGAAGACCGTAGTTATTCTCAGCTACGGTTTTTATTGTCTTGGTTTTACTCTGTAAGTGTTGGTACTAAAGGAGTTTACTTGTTTAGCGGTTACAGTGACGCAACGGATTCAGTATCCGTTATGCTTCAATTTAACCACCAGAAACTCCATCTGAATTTTTCCCTTTGCTGTTCTTACCTTCAGGAATAACATCAGGGACAGTCGTTAGCCCACTAACCAATTTTGTTGCTATTTCTAATTTGAGTTTATCCTTAGTTGCATCATCTGTATTAAATGCTGCAAAAGCATATAAAGTACCAGCAACCACTACAGTCATTACGATTGAAGCCATGCCAGATAAACACCAACTAAAAAACATCTTTGTTCTTGATTTCGGAATATCAGGCGATTCCAATACCTTTGTAGCAAGAGCTATCCCACCGTCCATTTTAGCTTTTGCAACAGCATCTTTTTTTTCTTTCTTCATTTGAGATATGCGATTTTCAGCTTTAGTTAGCTTTGCTTGATATGACTCTCTTGCTTTATTGTCTACAACTTTGATGATCGAATCGATAAATCTATCTGATTTTTCACGATAAGACTGAAGTCGAACCTCTGTTAAACTTTGATCATGAAAGGTATTTAGTTGAGATTGTATTTCACTTTCTTCTTTACCCTCTTCCCTCAACTGCACCGCTAGTTCATGTTTTTCTTTTTTATAAAATGCATACGCAATAAAACCAGAATGATCTTTATCATTCTGAATTATACTTTCATACACCCACATTTTTTTATTATTTTGGAGGCTCATTTTAATCCCTAAAATGGAAAAGGCGCTATTAAAGCGCCTTAGAATAGATATTCTTAGTATTATGCTGTAGTAAGTTCCATTGCTTGTTGAAGTATATTTCTATTGCTTTTCTTTCTAGCATGATGAACTACTTTATTTCGTGTAGCCGATTCAACTTCAATTAGATCAGTTAATGCATTAGCTATTTCTTTTCTTTGTGCCGCTGTCAAAGCTTTTAACTTTGTAGAAGAGTGATTACTTGTCAAGTTTGCCATATAACGAATACCTCCTAGTTCAATTAGCCTTATTTATAAATTTTAGACCTAATATTCAATAAAGGCTAAATAATAAAGCAATAGTATAAAATTAGACCTTTAGTTGTAAAGAGTTAACTCTGACTATTTTGTAACTAAAGCCAATTTACATCAATTAACCTAATTTTTATTCAACTACTTATGTAGTTAATAAAAATAGCAGCATTCAGACCAGAAACCTTCCTAGTTACCAGCTCTCTCACTTAAATATCAAGAGCGTTCATATTATTGATTATTTTGAAGTCAGCTGTAGGGTTTTGTTATTGTACAGTCATCAATTAAAAGCCGAGGTATCAACATTTACCCAAAGGTGATCGGTTAACCCATCAATTTTAGATAAAATTTCCTTATCGTTACTATCATCAAATTGCACAATGTAATTATATATAAGACCATCATCACTTTCATTTTGATCTAGTTCATATGTTAATTGACTCATTTCATCGAAAGTTAATTGCAATTCCAATGCAAGGATCTTAATTTGTTGTGAATCCTCATCTTGAGGTAAAACAGAAAGTTCAACTTTATCTATTCCTTTACTCTTCCAGCCACGGAGGATTCCAGACCATAGGTTTCCTCTAAGGTTTGATGTTTCACTAAGCCTGTTAGCCTTCCAGTGAGTAACTTCTCTAGTAGAATCATGCTTATACATTACAATTTCAGCTTCTTTTGATGCTATCAACTTAAGTTTAAATACATTCTCGTCACTGGGGAAAAATGTAAGAACTGGTTTAGTTTCAGTTTTACCTTCTGCTCCATCAAGTAGTCGAATAATAACTGACTCTGGAGAATCAAAGCCCACAGCTAATTTTTCTAAACGAGAGAAAGTAGTATCAGATAGTTCGATGTTATTACTCATAGGATATTCCTCTTTAATTAAACACAACCAAATCATAAACCATATTTGATTAAAGTAAAGACATACTTGGTTTGTCTTATGATTGACATATCTAAGAGACCGACTACTGAGATTTTTAAAACTATCTCTTCAAGATATTAACGTTAATGCGCAGTTATTTTTTTTCACACTATGCACCACTTACTGTAATCCAAAAGACAGGGAGAAGACCAGAAATCACACTAGTTGCCAACTCTGCCGACCTAAAGACCTAGACTGTTCATGTTATTGGTTATGTTGAAGTTGGTATGGCTAAGTTAGCTGTAGGCAGCTGTTATTGGACAGAAGTAGACGCATATCTACCCAGAATTTACCCAGACGCAAGACAGGGTATGTACCTAAGCAACTATACGGAGTACCTTTTATTTGATTTTTAGAGGTAAGCTTTGGTGGGAAAATATGAAACGATATTGGAAGTTTTGTCAAATTTCAGGCACAAAAAAACCGACTTCAATTGTCGGTTATTTCTGTTATAGCCCTTTAAGAACAAGGGAAGAATGGTACCAGCGGTCGGA
>TARA_R110001583_G_scaffold103163_13_pt1 | contig 28117 bp, 40 predicted proteins | sample TARA_R110001583 | Tara Oceans TARA_R110001583 (sample SAMEA4398432) | marine metagenome | biome: Polar Biome; feature: [MES] marine water layer (ENVO:01000295) within the mesopelagic zone...; material: water (ENVO:00002006), including particulate matter (ENVO:01000060) such... | reverse complement strand
AATGGGACTGCACCATACAAAAGGGCTTTTTACAACCACCCATGCACTATCTGGGCTAGAAAGACAGAGCAAAACTATGAGTGGCTGCTCGATCATGCCTATGCTATGTGTCAGGAATATACCAGACGCTACGGCAAAGTTCACAAATCTCTTGACACTATCGATTGGTGTGGTAAAAACTATCACAAGCTATCTCTTCAAAGCACTGGTTTGACACCATTCGCTCAAGCTATGCCAGAAGAATACAAAAATAATTGTGCTATTACAGCATATCGGTCTTATTACAATGGCGAAAAAGCAGGGTTCGCTACTTGGAAAACTAGAAAAACTCCTGCATGGTTTAAAGAAACAATAAAATGAGAAAGATGAAGTTACCGCTGTATGATATGCTTTTATCACAAGCAGAGGCAGAAAAAAAGAAAGCATTTTTAACGATTGATCTGCTTTCTAACCACCCAGCAGGGATTGGAGATCATTCAACCAGTGATTTTTATGATAATGCGAACGAAGCTTTGGAATCTTTAGCTTCCGCTGATGATAAAATTGAAGCATTAAAGAGATATTTTGATGTGCATGCAGAAGAACGCCCAATAAGAAGATAAAATCAAATAAGAATATGAAACTAAATAAGAATATGAAGAAAAAAACATTTGAAATTACATTTTTAGATCATGTAAAGGCAAAAACACACAAAGAAGCTTGCAAGATCCTAAAGGATTGGATAGATATTAATGATGGAGACATTAGAGCTTTCGAGATAAAAGAAATAAAAGAAATAAATGAAGACAAACAGGGAGCCTGAGATTGCAATAGGAATAATCGCAATTACTTTTGTTTTAGGATTTTTAATCTTCACTCACTGTATTGAAAAAGAATCTAAGGAGACAGAAATACTAAACTTACCTAACGAATCTGTTTTAGTAGATGAACAACCTACTAAATACAAAAGATTTGATGTTCGGGTGAAATTAACTAAACACCAATTAGAAAAGATGCTTCGGTCGATTGAAGAGGAACATGGGTATTTTAATAAAAAGAATGGGTTATACATACATGCTTTACCACAAGACTACATGCTGTTCAAATCAGTGGCAAGAGGGGCGAGTAATGAATATGAGATATCCTCTACTCAATTATCTAGATATACTAGAGGGGAGAGAATAGAATAATGCCATATATGATAGGATTTACACTTTGGTTTCTTGCTATCGTTTTGATTTTACTGTTTTTCAAATCGGCATCAAGATAACCTTCGGCGGGGTAGCCCAACGGCAGAGGCAAGCGACTTAAAATCGCTAAAGTGTGGGTTCGAGTCCCACCCCCGCTACCAAACAATTAAAAACAATTAAAAACAATTAAAAAAAATACAATATGAACAAATTATTAAAAATATCATTTACCTGTTTAATTCTATCTCTATTATTTAAATATGGAGTAGAGGTCTATGTTAATAGAGGTGCAGATTATCCAGAAGGCCCAACAGTAAATGGGGAGGGATTATTCGTTGATTACGAGAATAGCACCTTTTATACTTCTGCAAATATGGACGAAGACTCCTTATTTACAGGGATATCCCTTAGATACTACCCAAATGGCGAACTACTTGTTAAGGGTGGGATTAAAAACGGAAAACTTCATGGCCCATTTGACGCATGGTATGCAAACGGACAAAAGCAAATGTCTCTTATCTGGGAAAACGGGGAGAAGTTCCGCAGATTTAGAGCTTTTTTATCAAATGGTGATAGGATAGAGGGGGACGCTAATGAGATAGGGAAAAAAGTCTTCTCTGGTGAAATAATTCTTGAGTGATGTGAAAACTAAATAATACATTATGAATAAACTATTAAACAAACTTTTAAACAAACTTTTTAAAAAACAAACCCCAACTATTTCTCATTGGGTAATAAATCCTCCTAGTTGGTTAGAGAGACAAGTCCAGAACCAAATGATAGATAAGCAGTATGAAGATTCTATTAGGGCTGAAGCGGATAATCAAGAGCCTTCTTGGACTGACAAATATAATTGAGTAATATAAATTATGCAAATTAAAAAAATTGAACTCCGCTCTCTTCAGCAAGTTCGCACTTATGAATTGGAGGACGGAGATATTATTGATAACTTTGGTTCTATAGAAAGATTTAAGAAGATCCTTGATGGTTCTGAACAACCTACAGAAGAGGAAGATGAAATGGTCTCTGATATTCTTAATGATTCCCCAGTAGATGAAGATAATATTATGGGTGGAATTGAAGAGTCATTTTTTGAATACGAATAAATGAAGGAAAAATTAAAAGCCTTAGATGAGGCTAAGAAAGAAATGGTTAAATTAAAAAAAGCCCAAGCTGATCTCTACGAAGAGACAAAAGAAAAATTGGGGTTAAGCGAGAAGTATGATCGTGATCTTTGGGACTTTCTAGTGATTGGATTAAGATTTGCTAGACGCGAGATAGAAGTAGCCCTACATACAAATGAAGGAAAAGACGCATAATGAGGTAAATTACAATAAAATCAATTTAAATTACTTTCCCATTTACAATTAATTAAAACACCCTTTAAAAGAATAAAATAGAATAGATGTATATAAGAAATACATAGGGGTAAATATAAAAGAAAACAAGATAAAATAAGGGTTCTAGGAATAAATGATTCAAATTAGATAAAATAATGGATAGTCGCCTACGCTCTAAATAAACAAATAAGATCTTTCGGTTCCCCCAGCCCACCTAGATTTAACCTAATTCAACCAAATAAAAGGAGCTTTTGCTTGAGTTACCTTAATTAAATCTAATTAATTATTATTTAATCGCCACTTTATTTCCGTTTGTCTTAATAAGTAGATGTGTATATAGAATACATATAGACAAAACGTGTCGATAATTGCACATTTAATCGACAAATAAAGAGTCTCAGTTTACAGAACAAAACCTTAATAAGCATGAACAGAATAGAAGCAGCTTTATATTTACTTTTTTTGATAACCGCATTTTATCTTTTGAGTGATTACTTTCTTGATTTTTAGTGATTTTTATTCATTTTTATTCTTGACCCCACCGTAGGTGGGGAGTATAGTCTCCGCATGACTGAAACACAAGAGTATCCGTTGCCGACAGTTCACCTTAACGGCACATCAAAAGAATCGTTATTACAGGGGAATGTTAGAATCCTATCTGCTATTAATGAATTAAAAGAATCTATTAGTTCTTGTCAATTCCACGGTAGAGATTATTACGTCCAAGATCAGGACGCTGGGATAACAACTTCCTATGTAAGAGCATCTGATGAGAGGTATAAACACCTAAATAATTTAGGTAATTTCGAGAAGTATATCGAGAAGCACATTGAACACATAGTCACCCAGTAAATGACTCTTTACCAATGGTGGATTATATTCCTAGTAGTAATAACAATAATAGTGACCTTAAATCAATGAACAAGCTAATAGAAATACAAAAGTTTGCTGCGGAGAAGCTTGAAGAATGGTTTCTAGCAGGAATAGGCTGGAAATTTGTCTGGGACAATAAGGCTACCCAAAGATACGGGCAGTGCAGATACTACAAAAAAGAAATTGGTATTTCTAAGAAACTAGTTCTGGTTAATACAATAGAAGAATCTAAAGACACTGTTCTTCATGAGATCGCTCACGCCCTTGCGGGCAGCAGTCATGGACACGACGCTGAGTGGAAGAGGATGTGCGTCAAGGTGGGCGCACGACCTGAGAGATGTTATACCTCTGAAGAGAGAGGAGGTACAGTAAAAACCATTAAGGGTAAATGGAAGCTTATTAATAAAGAGACAGGGCAGGTTTATCGATACTACCACCGCCGACCTCGAAGGCAGAATTGGGATTGCATTTCGCTAAGAGGCAGAAAGAAAGAAACATATGGTAAGCTTCAGATTGTAGCAAATGAACTTAATAATCCTGATAGCAGTCCATATAAAATTCAACCTTAGGTTATAGGTTAAGCCCTTAATAAGCAAATAAACAAATAAACAAAATAAAAAGCACCCATAGCTCAACTGGATAGAGCAACGCACTTCTAATGCGTAGGTTACAGGTTCAAGTCCTGTTGGGTGTGCTTAACTATATAGTATCACTATAGACTTATTGCACAAATAAGCCATTTTAGATAATAAGGAGCAAATAAAGAAGGAGTATTACTCGATCAGATAATATAGAATTAAGTCTTGGGTTGTAGGTTAAAGCCTTAATAAGCAAATAAGCATATAACAGAATCGCACGTTTGTGCGGTTTTTTTTATCTATTAATCTGTCGTAAGTCACTGATTATCAACGAGTTACGAGGCGCGGCGGGGCCGCCGCTCGTAACTCCCTGAGCGACAAGGAGTTACGAGGATTTTTTAGCGAAAGAAGCAGGTGCGGGGGTCAAAGTCCCATAACAGAATTCCATTATATTCAGGTTTATTTTCGACAGCAAATTGCAGCCTATCTTTTACTTTGCCAGTGAAGTTTAAGAAACTGATTGTTTCAATTTCTTCTCCAGTATCGCCATCATAATAGCGGACGGAGAAAGATCCCGTGGTTAGTCTCGATTTAGTCATAATTATCTTATTTGCTTATAGCCGAACTTTTCAAATGCTTCGGTAAGCTTTTTTGCCGTGCGTGAAGAGATACGCACGAAATGTTTCTTTTGGCCATCGTCCCACTCAAAAGCATATTCAACGGGGGCATCCGTCCCATAGTCCCCCGCTTCCCTTACTCTGAAAGTGTTGGGGAATCTGCCTGTCAGTTTAATTGTTGGTGTTTCGTTGTTCATCTGTTATTATTTATTTTTTCTTTTTCTCGCTTTCTCCTATCCCCTTGATACTCAAGGAGTTACGGGGGTTTTATTCTACCTCTTCAAAGACAAAGGCCGTTACGTCTTCATTCTTCGCGACTTCATTGCAGTAGTCGATCAGCAAGTCATAAGCTTGCTCCTCGCTCTCAACGTCGAGGATGTCTTCGAAGGTTACTTTGATTTTCATTCGCGTTTAGATGTTGACGGTCATTTGCTTAAGGACCAAGACAAAGCCTAGCTCTTTAAGAGCTTCGATGTCGTAGTCTGTCAAGGTTTTTCTTCCTGTTAGTTTCCTTATAGAATTCCTAACAGATTCCTCTTTTACATAAGTCAGGGTATTACCGTAAACTTCTTTTTGTGTTACTTCTATCGTCATATCTGCTTACTCGTAAATTGTTACTATTGCTGTTACTAAAACTATAAAAATTATCCAATTTTCCTGCATTTTTTTTAAACGCAGGACATTTTACCACCAGCAAGAATAAAAAACTTTTTGCCCTCCATCAATCGCCTCGGAAGCTGCCTTGATAAAGTCGAGATCCTTCTCTTTGCGCCAATCATCTTTGCTACTGTCAGCACCGTAAAAGAAACCTTGCGTTTCTGGCAAGTTACCATCTTCGACGACTGACCTGAGAACCTTTAAATCCTCGGCATTCAATTCCAAGTCTTCACCATTTAATTCACTTTCTGGTTTCCCAGTTTTAACTGCCCAGAGTTTTTCCATCCACCCTTGCAAGGCGTTGTGCTTTCTCCAATCACAGATTTCAAAATTTTCTCCATTGGAGTCCCGACTATTTGAATATTGATCTAATCCCATAACAAAAGTATTTTAACATGATTTGACTTTGAGGCAAGGCTTTTTTATTAATTTTTATTAGTTTATTTTGGTTCAACAACAAAGCCCGTTTCGTCTTTCTTCGCAAGACCTTTCTCGACCAATCCAACGATCACGCCCTTTTCATCTTTGAAGCGCAGATCATTCTCGTCACCATCGACGACGGGAAAGCCTAGATAAGTTTTGGGGAGTGAACCACGGAAAACAACCGCAACGTTGCCACCTAACGAAAGAATCTTTTTTATTCTGTCGTCGCTGGTCTCTTCACTGCGGGAAAAGGTCAGGTGGTAGTTGTCGGGCATCTTGCCATTTAGCCAAGCTATCATCCTAGTGAAGCCTTTAGTATAATCGTAGAAATTTACCTTTGGGAACTCTTCGATCACACTTGTCTTACCGCCCTTTTTCATATTCTCCCAAGGAATATCACTTGTGAGATTAAGGCGAAAGCAGGGAGTAAGACTTTTTCTTGCCGCGCTTTTGATAGCCTTGCCGATTTCAATTCGAAGATCCGACATAAAAGCGAAGTTATCTTTAAAGAACCTTTGAGTTTTAGCGACTCTAGAATTTTGCACGTTGGACATACAGCCGCGCCCCGCAGTATCCAAACAAGCCGCACGACATCCTGCGCTTGACCATTGGCAGACGTTGAAGCCTGATTTACTAGCAGGGGAGAGATGGAGACCAAAAGTGCGGAATCCAACCTTTTCGCCCTTGAGTGTTTTTGCGTTGCCTTGATTTAGTAGTTTTGCCATGTGATTAATGTAACAGATTATTTTGATTCGTCAATTAAAAATGAATTAAAATGGGTCGGAGGTAAACTCAATGCTACCATCCAACTCTTTGAAACCTAAAGCTTTAAATTGTTCTGCTAGTTTCTTCGCCCCGTGTAATGCGACAGCGATAGATGTTTCCTCCTCCCCGTTATTCCATTGGAAGATAAAGTCAAAAGGTTTCGTTCGCTGAACGTGGCGATATACGAAGAACGTGTTTGTGTCAGTCATGGCAGAAATATACCATGAGACAAAAGCAATGTCAACATTTAAAAGATTAAAAATTCAGCCGTAAGTCTTTGAGTATCAGGTAGTTACGAGGCGCGGGCGGCCCGCCGCTCGTAACTCATTCACTATCAACGAGTTACGAGGCTTAAATCCCGTGTCAACTAAAAAAACATTTTATTTTTGCAAGCAAAAGCCCGCACCCCCTTTGGGATGCGGGCCTGTGATGGCAGCGGCAGGGCTATGCGGGCAAAGCCACGCTTGGGATAGACTTTTGAATCTCTTCGGCCTCGACGATCTTGGGTTTGTGGCCCGCGAGCCTGTCAAAGACAGACTGCGTAGTCATCGTGCGCTGTGGCAACTTGGTAAGGTCTCCACCCTTGAGGTGCTCTGTAACGCCGTTGTAGAGCGTCCAGAGCGTCCCGCCTTTGAACTCCTCATGGCGAGGGTTGCGGAACTCCTGAATAGCCTTATAGACGGAACGAGCAGGAAACGCACCCATCTCAGCAAGATCCACCACCAAGTCAGAGGCTGCCTCCTTAGAGATTTCGCTTTCCTTGTAGGAGGAGATCCGATTGCTCATGTCATTCCAGTGCGAAGTCACGCGACTGACAGCAGACGAAAGCACCGTGTTGAGATCCCGAAGGATATTGACTGTGTGACGGCGAGCGAGCTTCACATCTGAAGAGAAGCAAAGATTTTCGCAGACCATCATCTGGTTGCCGATGCACACGGAAGCCGCAAAGGACTTATCGTGAGCGTTGCGGAGACCAAGCACAAGCTTGCGATCATCTCCGTCGATGGTTCCCCCCTTGAGGGCGAAGCCGCCGAAGTAGCGGAGACCACCACGCGCAATGGCGTGTTCTTCTTCAGTGATCTCAAAACCAGCCTTCGCAATGACGTTGCGAGTGCGCTCCGCAAGGAGTGCGTGACCGATTGGAGTGTGGGTTTCCGTAGCAGCAGGAGTGATGACGTTTTTAAGCTGCTCGGAATCGACTTTGTTTTTAGCTAGTATCAACATGCGAGAATTTTAACACATATTTTATTTTATGCAACACTCTTTTAGCTTTTTCTTTTATTTTTTTTCTGCTTGACAGACCTACAAAAGTATGTTTCTTTTTCTTCCGTAAGTCGTTAAGTATCAACGAGTTACGAGGCGCGGCGGGGCCGTCGCTCGTAACTGCTTGTGTATCAATGAGTTATGGTGGGAGTGGCGGGATTCGAACCCGCAACCAAGGGATTATGAGTCCCCTGCTCTAACCATTGAGCTACACTCCCAAAAAAGCCCCGCCCCCGTATGAAAGAAAAAAGGGGACGGGACTCAGTATGCTATGCAAGAAAGTGGTTCCCTCCTCCCACTGCCTAGAAGAGCGAGAGGAGAGATTATCCTAGCTAAGAATTCTGTAACTCATTAAGAGAAAATTTGTCATTAAGAGACTTTGCGTGTTTGCGTGTCCACTTAACATTATCTAAGAAGGTATCAAGTTTATTATCTTCTACCTCCTCAAGACGACTTGCGAGGTTCTGATGGACTAAGCCAAGTGCATAGTTGAGAATGGCGGCTTGTTCCTGTGTTTTTACTTCGATACGAAGTGTTTCTGATGGTTTGGACATGATGTTAATTTATTCTATTGTTTATTGTTTGTAAAGTTTTTTGTGTTGTAAAGAGGGGCAGCAGGTAACATAAGACACACACACCTGCCACCCCCCTCATGCGTTTACACACCTACACAACAGTTGAAATTCTATTTACAATGAGGTTTCTGTATTTCTCTTTGCCACCATCTTGGGGGTCAACGATTTTTACATTCACATATTGATCCCCCGTTGATTGAGAGATTGAAATGTCCTCTACAGACTCGACCTTGAAAACCCGCTCTCTATCGGAAGTAACCGAAGAATCTTTTTTGTTCGTGTAGTAAACTGTCTTACCAGTAAGAGCAGAAGCAAGTTGAACAGGGTTAGTAGGAAGGATGGGATTGGTGTTAATGGTGTTTGTTTGCATTGGAATAAGTATAACAGGATATTGAGCAAGTGCAAGGGGTTTTTTGCTGAATTTGAATTTTTTTCCGAACATAGTTTGTGTTTTGTTGTAGGTTAGAGAAGCATAGGTTAAATAGCTTCTATGCAAATAGTTTACCAAATATCACCAGATATGCAAGCGATTTCTGTATTTAAATTCATTTTTTTTACGTCATAACTCGTTGAGTATCAACAGGTTACGAGGCGCGGGCCGCCGCCCGCTCGTAACTCCCTGAATATCAAGGAGTTAGATGTCCATGTATTCCGCGATTTTTTTATGACCCCGCCACGCCGTCCACCCCTCCACAGAGATGCCCGAACAGTATTCGGCCTTGGCATCCCCCTCGTAGAGATTTTCCCAAGCGATCCGCGAGGCTTCTTCGGAAGCCTTCTTGGGAGAACGCGACATCGAGACTCCTGTGTAAACTCCTGTGCTGGCGACGATGTAGTAACTGAACGTAAACATGAGAGTAGTGTAACAGAAGAATTTGTTTTTGGCAATCTTTTTTTAGATAAAAATACAAAAAAAAAGCTCCCTTGAGGGAGCCTTGAAGAGAGTCTTGTCTCTTTTGATTATTCTGGATCTGAAGACCAGTTAGGATCGCGATCACCGAGATCAGCATGGATCTCAGTGAGAACCTCCTGCACCTCATCGGGCGTGGGATTCCAGTTCCCGTAGCGAGGCCCATCACTGAGCATGTCGCGCAGGTCGGATTCTGTCATCGGGGCGAGTTGGCCAATAGGATTTTCAACTGTCATGAAAGTAATCTACCAGAAGATCGCAGGAGTGCAAATGTTTTTTTATGTTTTTTTTCGTCTAAGGTTGCAGGTTAGAACAACAAATAACAAATAGCCAAATATTTTGATTGACAGGCTATAGCAGAAGAGGTCCATTCCCCGTAACTCATTGAGTATCAACGAGTTACGACGATCAGGCTGGCCGTCGCTCGTAACTCCCTGAGCGACAAGGAGTTACGAGACTTTTGTCCTTAGCTGTTTCCTCGCGATTGTCAAGACAAAAAAAGAATTTAATGCAAAAAAAAAGCTCCCTTTCGGGAGCCTTGCGGGGGTGCTAAAATGTTTTTTAAGGGAGAAATCTTTCGTCTTGCTCTGGAGCATCTGGGAAAACTGCTTGGCATTCTTTTTGGAATGCTTCGCAATCTTTTATGAACTGGCCCGAAACCTCGACAGTCTCATCTACCATTTTGTTCCATGCTTGTTCTGTTTTTGCCATTGCCGCGAGGGCTTCTTCGGTTGCTGTCATGTGTGTATTCTACTTTATTTTTCTGAGTGATGCAAGCTCTTTTCGTATAAAAAGAAAAGTTTTTTTAGTGGGGGCGGGAATTGCGCCCATAAAGAACTTCAAGTCTTTCTCCCCACTTGGAATCATACGATGCCTTGCGGTTTTCAAACTCCTCGACGCGAACGAACTCCCCTTCGGGGAAAGCCCAGTGTTCGCCGTTCTTGATACGCTCAACCATGTGCTGAGTGGTCTCGCCCCAGACAAATTCTTTGCCTTGAGTAGTTTTAGCGATGATGACGAAACTTTTGATTTCGTCTGCGTGTTTGATTTTTACTCCGTCAGTGTATATCGTTGCCATGCGTGTATTTTATCACAGATTCGCGTGAATTAAAAGCTTTTTTTACCTATTAAATGATTTTTTTTCAAGCTGCATTACTTAGAGGCTTTTAGGATTTGAGCTTTCTTTTCAGAAATTAACTTCTCTCCCTCAAGGGTAGAGAGGCCGTAGGATTTGAGTTTTTTTAGACCTTTTTCCATACCTCTCAATTCTGCTTTATACATTCTTACTGTCCAGTTGTTGGTGTCGCTCATGGGGTATTCTAGTATAGAGTTGGGGTTAGTGTAAAGATTTATTTCGTGTTTTTATAAACTACTTTGCCAGTCTCCATAGTAGCTTTCCAGTCGATAGGGTTGGCCTCGCGCTGTTCTTCGCGCTTCATTGTATCCTTGGCAAGTGAATCGCGAGCGTCTAAAACTCTTTCGTGGTAAGTGCGGCCTGTGTTTTTTGCTTTCATGGCTAATTGTTTATTGTGTCAGTGTCTGGAAAATTGGTCGCTCTAAAAGGAATTGCACCTTTGTCTTTCTCGCCCGAACCATTTGGGTTGCGGTGGCTTATGTTTGAAAATGCCGTGGAGAATGTTTTACTTTTTAAACTATAGAGCTTTCTTACTGGGGGGAGTATAAAGGATTTGAGGGATGGGCGCAAGCCCTTTTTAAATGTTTTTTTAATTATTTTCTTCGACGTTATTAATGGTATCGCCTTCCCATTCTACGAAAGCGCATTCGGAACCTTCATCCCAAACCTTAACCGCTTCAATGACTCCTTCGCAAGACTTTCCTTCGTAAGAGAATTCGCAATAGTAGAAACACTTATCTGCTTCCATATATCCCATTTCAACCGTGTCATGCATATCATCACTGATTTCTAGATCTTGGACTGACTTGGTGGCGATTGAAGTTGTGTTTGTCATGTGCATATTTTATCACAGAATCGCACAAACAAAAAGCTTTTTCTGCTATTAATTAAAAGTTTTTTTTATTACTAAAAGGCTTGACATAGCCTGAGATTATAGTATGGGGAAAACCTTCGTAAGTCGTTGGCTATCAAGGAGTTACGAGCGACGGCCCCGCCGCGCCTCGTAACTCGTTGAGTATCAGTGAGTTACAGAGCTTTTTACTCTACAAGGACTATGTAATTTGTCAAGCTTTTTATTTGTTTTTTTTACAAGAAAAACCTCGCCACCCACTGACTTGGGTGACGAGGTTTCATGACAGTGGCAGGTTACCCTACCGAGATTTTTTCATTCATGTTATTGACACTCAGGTGTTCGTCCTTGACCATGAGACCCTTCTTGACGAGATTATTACGGCAATTCGGGCCGATCATTGGCATTGAATCTCTACGCAAGCGGAGGATTATCTCCAGTGTCTCCTCGCACACTGCACGGAAGTCACGGAGGTCGCGATCATGCTTAACTGCTTCACTACACATATCAATGATGACAGCGGAGGTGTAGTTGTCAATGGATGGATCTTCCACTTTAGATTGGTCGCCTCTCAAGCGAGAGTCTTTGAGGGCTTTAACGATTACGGAGTAGATGAATGCTGGTTTCTTAACGGTCATGATGGTAGTATAGTGTAGTTGGATATTATTAGCAAGAACTATTTTAGAGTTTTAGATCAACTAATTCTTTGCCTGTGATTGTATTAGGTGTGCGCTTGAGCTTACGTCTTGCGGGTGCGTCATTGATCCAGTCGATTGCAGAGATGCAAGGAGCAAGAACCATAGCAGGAAGGTAAGTGAGAGCCATGAAGTGCAGGAAGTTATAGGCATGATAGTAGACCTCTCCACTAGCTTTTGTTTCATACCATCCACCAATGTTGTCAATGGCTTGAGTTAAGCCGACAAAGTAAGCCAACAAGCCGAAGACGGTAAGCACGGCAACGTGGGTGACCATTACGATAGTGACGAAGTTTTTTAGGTAGTTTAAACGGTGGTTCATAATTTTGTTTTTGTTAGTGTTTGGGTGAGATTGGATTACATGTAGCTTTGTTCTCTGTTCTCTTTGTGTTGTGTTAGTATAGCTTCTAGTCTCTTAGCTATCTCTGGCTGGTCTACGCAAGTCCAACCTACGAGGAAGAAGAGATCGTCACGCATCGCGGTCGCTGCATTGCGCTCTGTGTAGAATTTGTCGAGGTCAGTGCTTGGAGTTGTCTTTGTTTCTGTCATGGGTTTAGTATAGCTTAGATTCTGATTCTGTGCAAGGGTTTTTTATTCTTTTTTTTTAGACGTTATCGACAGCCCAGAAAGCTTTTGCGTCGAAGTCCACATACCAGTCTTGTCTCTGCATAGACTTGTAGCGGTATCCGTAAGACTTGCCACCGCCCAAAGCCTTGCGCTGTTCACGATTCATAGCTATAGAGCTTTCGGAAGGCCAAACGTCGGTGACCTTGGCGAAGCCTTCGACCTCCATGTGATCGTTGAATTTGACTTTGCGGCCATCATCCCAAGTCACGCTGCGGTTGTAGTTTGCTGACTGGTGTTCTTTGTTTGCTGTCATGTGGGTAGTATAGTTGAATGTTGTATTATAGCAAGGATTATTTTGTTTTTTTTGATGGGGTGGATGGGGGTGGGTTTTCTGAGAATTCTTGAGAAAAGACTTGACGCTCACAGCGCGGGGGGGTGGTGTATTCTATAAACAAGAAGCTTCCCATTCAGTTATTCGTGTAACAAAGAACATAAATGTCATTTAAATATAAAAACTCTTTTTTGTTGGGACATATAGAACTTACAGAAAAACAAAGTCAATTTCATAAGATCATGAGGAACCCCGAAACGAGGGTAGTATTTATTAGTGGACCAGCAGGAACGGCAAAGACATTTATGTCAGTGTATACTGCTATATATAAACACAATCAAGACAATCTGCTTAAGATCCTATATTTAAGGAGTTTAGCAGAGAGTGCAGAGAAGGGGTTGGGTTTTCTTAAAGGAAGTATGGATGATAAATTTAATCCATATATTGGTCCTTTAGAAGATAAGCTGGATGAGCTTTTGAGTCCACATGAAAAAAAACAAATACAACAAAGGAATGCGGTAGATGCGGCCCCGATTAACTTTATTCGTGGGGCTACATGGAGAGATAAAGTGGTTATCGTTGATGAAGCTCAAAACATGACAATAAAAGAACTTACAACTGTAATCACTAGAATAGGCTCCAACACTACATTATTTATATGTGGAGATACAATGCAGAGTGATATTAAGTCTACAGGCTTCGAGAAATTTTGCAAAGTATTTGATGATGAAGAGAGCAGGAGTCATGGGATATATCATTTGCATTTTACGAAGGATGATGTCATGAGAGATAAGATTATTACTTATTTAGTAGATAAAATTGAAAAAAACCAATTAATTTAATAAAATTAGCCATGAATAAACTTTTTTGTGTATCGTGTGGACATAAAATCTTGTATGAAGTGACAAAACCTAAGTTTTGCTCTAGTTGCGGCCAGAGTCTAGATGGTTTGTCAAAAGCTTCAAAAGAACAAGATGTTGAGGAGGGGTCTGAGCTAGATATTGATTTAGATAAATTAAAAAGAGATATTGTTGTAGAGTCTTCTAATCAAAAGACTACAGTTGAGCAAATTTGGGGTTCTGTAACTGCTGCCGAAGCGGGATCGGAAAGAGAAAGATATTCTAGGGCAGCTTCTAAAGATCCTGACGGTAAAGAGCTTTTGGATCAAACTATTAAAGATTGTTCCTCATCTCGTATGAGAGATGTAGATGAAAAATGATTTTGATAGTCAACGAGATTATTTAGAAGAGCTTCTTAAAAAGTATAGGCCAAAATGGCAATTAAGTGCTTTAGCGTGGATGGATTATGATGATGTTTGTCAAATAATCCGAATACACATACATAAGAAGTGGCATCTTTGGGATCAATCTCGTCCATTCAAGCCTTGGGCTTCAATGATTATCTCAAATCAGATTAAAAACCTGATTCGTAATAATTATTCAAGTTTTGCCAAGCCATGTCTGCGTTGCCCTCATAATATGGGTGCGAATTCTTGTGATTTGACAAAAAACCAAGAACAAGATGAAAGTTGTCCTGATTTTGCTAAATGGAGGAAAAAGAAAGAAAGAGCTTATAATATAAAGTTACCATTAGCTTTGGAAGAAGGAATTTCGACAGGAGCAGTTACAATTAATGATTTTGTTGATTATGATGGTTCAGCCAAGAAATTACATAAACTTGTAATGGATCAGTTAAGTGACAAACATAAAAATATTTATTTTATGCTTTATGTAGAAAACGTTGATGAAAATGATGTTGCGAAGAAATTTGGGTTTAAAGCTGACTCAGCCAAGCGAAAAAACCCAAGATATAAACAAATAGCAAATTTAAAAAAGAAATTTTATTTAATTGCTATTAAAATTATTAAAAATAACGATATTTTATGAACAATTTAGAGTTAACAAAAGAACAAAAGACTCAAATACAAGAAGAGTTTGTTGAACATCCAGATTTGCGGCATATTACACGAATTGTATTCAAAGATGATAGTTTGGATGGTCGTTCTAAAGAAGGACGGGCTGTTAGGGCATTTTTAATTAAAAATAATTTAGAATTTAATACTACCACACCACAAAGAGTCGAAGAAATAGATTTAGCAACGAAACAAAAAGAATTCTTGATGAGTGATAACATCGAGAGAGGAATGAATGCTTTAGAAGCTACTAGGCTAGTTTTTCGGGATAGAGAGATACAGCCACTTAGTCAGCAGCATAGGATAGTGATGGAGTTTTTGCGTAGCTATAGGCCAGAAATCGTAGATGACAATGATATGATCACGAATGACAAGTGGTCTTCACCTAAATCAATATCGAGAGCGATTAAAAAAGTAAATGACTGGGCGGGCCAGACCTTTGACGAGATATCAATACAAACAAAACAAAGGAAGATGTGCGAAAGGCTTCTCTACTACCTAAAAAGCCCTCGTTTCGTTCATTTCATCAATCAATATTCGACAATAGCAGATAGAGACTTATTTGAGAGTGAGTTTGTTAGGACGGTGTGGGATAAGCCCGATTTAACAAATGATGAGCTAAACTTGTATATTACTGTTTGCACAAACTATGTTCGACAGAAGCATATTCAACAGAGAATCGACAGATTAAACAATATGCTCAATGACACTGAAAATGAGCGAGATATAACATTACGCCTTACGGAGATTATAAAGGCCACTAGCGACGAGTTAAACCAATGTGAGAAGAGAATCGAATCTTTGACGAAAGACCTTAACGGGAGCCGTCAGGCGCGTTTAAAGGCAAGGGGAGAGCAGAACGGAAGCATCGCTGCACTAGTCGAGGCTTTTCAAGACAAAGAGGAGCGTGATCGCATGATAATGATGGCAGAGATGCAGAACAAGCTAATCGAAGAAGAAGCTGATCGACTTGAGTCTATGGATGACTACAAAGCTAGGATTCTAGGAATATCTAAAAAAGAGATCTTATGAGCGATTTTGTCTGTAAAGAATGTGGTAAAGAGTTTGACAAAAAAAGAAGCTTCCATGCTCACTTAAAAGCTCATTCTCTAACTATAGGAGACTACTATGTCAAACATTACGACCGAAGAGACCTCTACACGGGTGAAAAATTGGCTTTTCGATCTTATGATCAATATTTTAGGGATAGCTTTAACTGTTATGATAATTTTAAGTTATGGATGGACTCGGCTCCAGAGGAGGAGGTTAAAAAGTATATCAAAGAAAAGGTCGTAGATAAATTTACATCAAAAGAAATTTCTATATCGCCACCAAACCTTTTTTATGACTTGTCACAGATGGCAAGCATATTTTACTATAAAAAGTTCTGGGGATCTTATTCTGCCTTTTTGGAGGAAGTCGAGGTAGAAAATTACTTTAATGCAAATCTACCTAAAAATTTCTGGGAGAATGATTATCAGACTATACCAATCTTCACTGACACTAGAGAAAAAACCCCACTTATTTTTCAAGACTCTGTAACAAACAAATTGGACTTCGGAGACTATACGGCCAGAGGAGATCTTTATACAAAGACATTTGTTGATCGTAAGTCGCAAGATGACTTCAGACAAACCTTCGGCAAGGACATTGACAGGTTTAGGCGCGAGATGGATAGATGCGTAGAGTTTAACTCTTACATGTTTGTTGTAGTAGAAACAACAATAAATAAATTAGAAGAAGACAATAAGGTTTCTAAGTTTAAGTCTAATCTTAGTTATCTATGGCACAATATAAGAAACTTAATTATAGACTACCCAAAAAACATACAAATTATTTTTGCACACAACAGAGCAGGAGCTAAAAAGCTAATTCCACTTATTCTTTATCATGGTGAAGCTATGTGGAACGTTGACTTACAATATTTTATAGATGAACGAATAAATGTCTTGGACAAAGGGAAAACAAGGATATCGGTTTGAACATTCCTCTCAGAAACTAAATAAGTTTTTAAGGGAAATAGATGGCAGTATCAAAGAAGAAGAAGCAAAGTATTTGCTGTATAAGTTCTTGCGGAACAATATAGCATTTACTTCTGAGTTATTTTTAGGTGTTAAATTATTCCCCTTTCAGGCAATGGCTATTAAAGGGATGATGGTTTCTGACTATTCTATGTTCGTATTTTCGCGTGGTATGTCTAAAACCTTCTCTACTGCAATCTACGTCTTACTAGAGTGTCTACTCAACCCTAATTCGAATATAGGGGTTATTGCGGGAACATTTAGGCAATCAAAACAAATCTTCCAAAAGATGGAGGATATAATTTGCAAACCCGAAGCAAGTCTAATTAAAGAATGTGGATTTAAAATAACCAAGGGAACTGACCAATGGACAATGACTTTAGGTAAGGCTAGGGCGATAGCCCTTCCGTTAGCTAATGGTGAAAGGCTTCGTGGATTTCGATTTAATAGGATTGTGTTGGATGAGTTCTTAACTATACCTGAAAAAATATTTAATGAAGTTATTATACCATTTTTGGGGGTGGTAGAGAACCCTATCGAGAGGGAGGAACTATACAATCTAGAATCTAAAATAATCGACAAAGGAGAGATGACAGAAAAGGATAGGTATGTCTGGCCGAACAATAAACTTATTATTCTTTCATCTCCATCATTTAAATTTGAATATATGTATAAACTTTATAAAAAATATGAAGATCTAATACAAGGAGAAGCGAGAAACGAAGGGGAAGAAGAATGGGGGGAAGATGATCTTAAAGATGATGCTTATAGACTAATTATGCAATTAAGTTATGACTGCGCTCCATCAAGACTATACGACCAGAATCTGCTTAAACAAGCTAAAGCTACTATGAGTGAGATGCAGTTTAAAAGAGAGTTTGGCGCACAATTTGTGGATGAAAGTGATGGATATTACAGATTATCAAAAATGGCGGCTTGCACAATACCAGATGGAGAATTTCCTGCTGTCGAAGTGGTTGGTAATCCCAGTGAAGAATACCTATTGTCTTTTGATCCAAACTGGGCTGGAAATACAAGTGCTGACCATTTTGCCATGCATGTTTTCAAGATAGATAGAGACGCACAAAAAGTATGCTTAGTTCATGGTTATGCTATAGCAGGAGTTTCATTAAAACAACATATGGAATACCTGTTATACCTGATGCAACATTTTAATATTGTTGGTATTTGTGGTGACTATAATGGAGGAGTTCAGTTTATAAATTCTTGTAATGAAAGTGCTTTATTTAAAAATGCAAATATAAACATTGGTGTTATTGATGTTGATCTAGAAAAACCAGAAAATTGGCATTCAGATATAATGAGTTTTAAAAACCAATATAATTTAAGGGAGAGGAATTACTGTATTTTAAGAAAGCCTACCTCAAACTGGATTAGAAACGCTAATGAAATGCTGCAAGCAGCAATAGATCATAAAAGAATTTTATTTGCGTCCAGAGCGGTTGATTCTCATTTCGATGAACAAAGAAAAAAGAACTTGCCTATAGATAAATTAAACTGGGATATAAAATCTCCAAAAGCTTCTAAAGGAGCTATGATGATTGATTTCATAGATCACCAAAAGTATGTTATTGAACTTACAAAGTCAGAATGCGCCAACATTGAGGTTATTGCGAATCCCCAAGGCTCTCAATCATTTAACTTACCGCAAAACCTGAGAAGACAAAAAGGACCAAATAGAGCGAGAAAAGACTCTTATTCCTCCTTGATTTTAGGTAATTGGTTTGCAAAAGTGTTTTTTGATTCAGAGAATGCTACTGAAGAGCAAAAACCAGAATCCACATTTATTCCTTTTGCGATTTGAAAAGTTTCAAAGTAACTTTTATAACTTTAGTGTAAACTTTCATATGCCTCGTAAATACACCAAACGATCAGAATATTGGGAAAAATTCAAACAAACTGAATCCCCAATGGAGAATTTATTAAATTCACAACAAGAAGGCTTTAATCCAGAGTTAATCGGGGAACCTATTTTTAGTTCAAGCGAGGCATCTAGGCTAACATCTCCAACCGCAAGAACGAAAGCTAGAACTAATGCAGCAGCCACCTCGGGCCTTGATAAAAAGTTTGAAAATATAAAAAGTGGCATTCTTCCCTTTAATTATGAAAAAGGTTCAGCGGATTCTCGCGAGGCAATAGAGCTTTGCCAAAAAGCTTATTTTAATATTTCTTCGTTTAGAGGAACAATTGATCTTTTATCTGAGTTTGCTGATTCAGAGATTTATCTTGAGGGAGGAAACGAAAAATCTAAAAAATTTATAGATGCTTGGTTCAAAAGAATCAGAATGCATAATTTAAAAGAACAATATTTTAGAGAGTATTATAGATCAGGAAATGTTTTCTTTTATAGGTTGGACGGGAAGATACCTCTAAAGAATTCTCAAAAAATGTTAGAAGCTTATGGAGCAAGTGCTAGGAAAAAGATCCCTATTAAATATTTGCTTATTAACCCTACTGATGTCGCAACGAAAGGATCAGTCTCTTTTAGTGGTTACGAATATTTTAAAGTCTTAACCCCTTTTGAGATTTCTAGATTACAGAAACCAGAAACAGATCATGAGTTAGAAATGTTTAACTCTTTACCTGAAGACGTTCAAGAGGCTCTTAGCAATGGCAAGAATCAATATGCTATGAGTAGGATTCAAATAAAATTAGATCCTAAACTACTACATGTAATATTTTCTAAAAAACAAGACTATGAACCAATGGCTGTTCCTGTTGGCTATTCTGTTTTAGATGATATTAATAGAAAAATAGAATTAAAAAATATTGATCAAGCAATTAGTCGATCAATTGAAAATGTTGTCTTACTTGTAACTATGGGCAATGAACCAGACAAAGGTGGAGTAAATCATAGAAATCTAGCCGCTATGCAGCAAATATTTAAAAACCAAAGTGTTGGTAGAGTTCTTGTGTCTGATTATACAACTAAAGCAGATTTTATTATCCCAGATATTAGGAAAGTAGTCGGTCCAGAAAAATACACAGTAATAAACAAAGATATTGAAGACGGCCTACAAAATGTGCTTATAGGAGACTCAAAGTATTCTGATTCCACAATGAAAATGAAAGTTTTCTTTCAAAGGTTAGAAGAGTCTAGAAAGGCGTTTCTACATGACTTTATCAATCCAGAAATTAGAAGAATTTGTAAAGCCGCTGGCTTACGTAGTTTCCCAGAAGCGAAGTTTGTAAAAACTGATACTATGGACGACAACAATTTATCCAAGTTAGCAACAAGGCTTATGGAACTTGGTGTTCTTACTCCAGAACAAGGTATGCACGTTGTTCATACTGGAGTCTTTCCTCAAGGTAAGGATATGGAAGCTGCTCAAAGAAAATTTGTCGATGATAGAGAAAAAGGCCATTACATGCCATTAGTTAACACAATTAATTTGTATGATGATGGAGAAACTTCATCTGAACCAGAGAATAAAGAAGAGAAACCTGTATCTCCTTCTGGAGGTAGACCTGTTGGAGTATCAAACTCAAATTATTCAAAAAAGAATATTATTGAGGCAACCAAAAGATTAAATGAATTTGAGTTGTTAGCTTTTAAAGAATTTGCTTCTAAATTTGGATTAAAGAGAATGTCTAAGCAAAAAAAAGAAATGGTTACTCAAGTTTGCGAATCTATTGTTATAGCAAAAGATTCAAGTGAATGGGAGTCTACTTTAACTGAAATAGTAGCAGATTTAGATAAATTAAGTTCTCTAAATGTAAGTGCCAAAGTTCTTGAACTAGGGTCTCAACATCAATTAGATGACTTATCTTCTGCGATTTTATATCATTCAACTCAAATTTCTGTGTAAGAAAAGGTATGTCATTAGATGATTTTAATATTTGTTTATTTGAAGGCAAGTTAAGAGAGATAAAAGATGAAGAGTTCGAACTATTCGGACTCTCTCAGGCAAATATCCAAGAGGCCGCAGAATCACTGCTGCCAGAGGGATTTGACCCAGATCAAAATATTGACGTTTTACCAGTTGTCTTTAACTTAGCTAAAGTTAATGAATTTAATAAAAACGGCGATGGCATTGACTCAAAAACTGCCGTAGCTGCTATAAAAAGATTTATCAATAAACCGATTAATATCGAACACAAAAAAGATAAAATCGTCGGTCATATAATTAATGCGTCCTTCTCTGAACAAGAGTTTGACTTTAAAAATAATGATATTGAATCTTACGCCGATAAAAAAGAACCATTCTACATGAATGCTGCTGGATTAATTTATAAGTCAGTTTATCCTAAATTAGCAGAGGCAATTGAAGAAGCTTCAAAAGAAGATGACGAAACCTATCAAAGTATTTCTACTAGCTGGGAATTAGCATTTAAAGAATTCGAAGTAGCTGTTGGGTCTAAATTTTTACAAGATTCAACTATTGCAACAGGTGCAGAAAAAGAAGACCTAAAACAATATGTCAAGGGGTTAGGAGGAAAAGGAGAAAACCCAGAAGGTGAGCCTGTTAACAGACTAATTATTGGCCAAACGTATCCATTAGGAGCGGCTTTAACTAAAAACCCAGCCGCTGCCGTAACAGGAGTTTATACATCTGAAGATGAATTAAAAGATAAAAAATTAGAAAAAATTTCCCGAAACGCTAATATTAATGTAAAGTCAAACAAATTAAAAAACATTTTTAATATGGATAAAGAACAATTCGAACAACTTATTACCCAGTTGTCTAAGAGCGTTGCTTCAGCAGTGAAGGAAGGCTCAGAGGCTAAAACTGTTAGCGAGAGTATCCGAGATACTCTTGTAGAACACAACGAGTCTTGGACAACCAAGATGAAAGTTGAAAAGGAAGCTAAGGCGAAAGCTGAAGCGGAGCTTGCAGAGTTACATGACTCTTTCAAGCATACAAAAGAAGAACTCAATACTCTTAAAAACGAAGTAGAGGCAAAAGCCGCTGTGGATCTTTTTAATGACCGTATGAACTTTATTGATAGCGACTACGAGCTTACTGAAAAAGAATTTGCTTTAGTCACCGCAGAAGTCAAAGGGCTTAGTCCTTCTGATGAAGATTTTAAAACTTACAAAGATAAGCTTGAAGTTATTTTTGCTCATAAACTCAAAAAGAACATCGAAACTCAAGAGGCTGAAATTAAAGCTCGTATCGACGAAGCTGTAGCTAGCCGTGAAGAGGGAGATGATCCTGAAGAGAAAGAGGAAGCAACTGAAGAAGATCCTGAAGAGGAGCTTGAAGTTGAAGGAGATGAGGCAGAAGCTTCTATCCCTAATAATAACGCAGAAGCTAGTGAACAAATTTCTTTTGTCGAGAGACTCAAGAAGAACTTCTCAGTAGAAGTTTCTAACTAAAAAAAACAAACAAAAATTAATCAATTATGGCTAACGAAATTACACGTTTATTGCCGTTTCGTCAATATGACGAGAATGATGTTATCAACTTCTATTCTCTCGATGCCGAAACAGGTGAAGCAGGTTCTGTCGTCAAAGTTAGTTCTGCTAACTTAGATAACGAGCCTGTCCAGTATGTTGAGCGAGGCGATTCCGACTCATTCCTCAATACTTTAGGCAAGGGTCTTTCCCTGTATCCAGAGGTTCCTTATAAGGTAACTAAAATGACTAACACTGGAGGCAACGAAAAGGCTTTGGGAATCCTTTTGCGAGATGTTCGCAACAAGGATGAAAATGGAGAAAATTTACTTTATTATCCACAGAAAAAAGCAGAACTCCAGTGTGTTGTTTCTGGTGAAGCTGTTCCTATCGCTACGAAAGGGATCTTTGCTATTAACACAAGGGGTTTGACTAACGGTGTTTCACCGACAGTTAACCAATTTGCTGTTCCTTCTTTAAATGGAACTATTACTGGAGTGACCAGCACTGCTGCGACCCACGGATCGCATCACGCACACTCTATCGGAAGCTTTATCGCTACTGGTAATAGGGAGTCTCAAGGTAGCACTACCGATGCTTTCGCTGGTGCATACGCAATTCTTAAACTTAACTGCTAATAATTTACGAAAATGAAAATCACAATCAAAAGAACTGAAGATCAGTTAGCTCTTATTAGAGCGATGGGATCGAATAATCGTGAAGAGGCTTATGAGGCACAGGCAGCAGTCGCAGACTTGCTCGGACCAGTTGTTTCGGAGGTTATTAATAACGCTCCTACCATTGGAAATCTGTATAACACGATTTCTTATGGAGAAGATGACAATCCTTCTTTGCCATTAGACCTTTTCCACGATATCACTGGTGAGGATTACATCGAGGTGTATTCTCAACAGGTCGCTGGTGGCCTTCCTTATAGTCAGGTGTTTCCTGCTCACAACGAACTTAAGTTCGCAACTTACACTTTGGATAGTGCGCTCGCTTTTGATCGCAAGTATGTCCGTAAGGCGCGTCTTGATGTTGTTAGTAAGACATTTACTCGGATGGCTCAAGAAGTCTTAATGAAACAAACGAAAACTGCTTTCAACGTGCTTGCAACCGCTTTGGTTAAAGCAACTGGAACAAGTGGAACCGCTGGTGGAAGCGTCATTGGTTCCGCAGCAGCAGATCGTTTTGTCCTTGCTGACTTCAATAACTTGATCACCAAGAGTAAGCGCATCAACAGTTCCTTCAGTGGAGGAACTCCTATTGGTGGCGTTAAGTCTGGTATCACTGACCTTCTGGTTTCTCCAGAAATGGTTGAAGAACTCCGCGCAATGGCTTACAATCCTGTAAGCACCGCTGCTGCTCCTGTTGGTGGAACTCCCGCTGACGGACAAATGGCTCCAGAAGCCCTTCGTCAAGAGCTTTACAGCGCCGCTGGTCTTCCTTCTTTCTATGGTATTAACATCATGGAAATCAACCAGATGGGTAACGGACAACTGTTTAACAAGCTCTTTGGTGCTATCGTTGCATCTGAAGGTGCTTCTGTTATCGGTGGTGGTGGTTCTGGAACTTGGAACACAGGTGATGACGAGATTCTTATCGGTATCGACAGGAGTAAGGATTCCCTTATTCGCCCTGTTGTTGTCGGTGAAGGATCTGCATCTGAACTTCAAATTCTTGTTGATGACCAGTTCTCTGTTCGTCAGAACAAGATTGGTTACTACGGTAAAGTTGAAGAGGGTCGTATTTGCATCGACAATACTGCTCTTATCGGACTTTGCGTATAAGCAAGACATAACACTTATAAAGAGAGTCGCCTCCAAAGGGGCGGCTCTTTTTTATTGATTTATATAAAAATTTAAATATCATATATTATGAGTAAGAAAAAGAGCGCTAAAAATAAGAGTATTGAAGATTTCCCAGTTTCTAAAGGAATTGAGAGGAAACACTTAGAGGAATTTGATGTAACGGATGGCAAAGATAGGACTAAAAAAGAGGAGCAAATTGAAAAAGTTAAAGAGCTTGAGACGCTCTTAGGAATGCCTCAAATGAATCCTTATGGGACTTTGCACCGAGATATCTTCAAACAGCGAGTAGAGGCATCCTCGGCTTCAGAATTAACCGATTTAGCTGCTAGGATAGGTATTCCAAGAGAAAGGAATATGAATCTACTTAGAAAGTCTTTAATAAAGTCTTTTGACTTTTATGTGCAAAAACACAACGTCACTGTCCAAGGTTCTGCTAAACCAATTTTAGATCCAAGTTCCCCAGACTACGAATCTACTGTAAGGTTATTTAAAGACGGATTTTAAATAATGAATGACCTTGGAGTTTTAGCAAGTGGTATCGTAACTTTCGATTTCCCTAATGATACTGGCTCATATAATATGGGTTTTGTTTCTGGGTGGTTAGAAACCAACATTGGAGAGCTTAATGGTTATATACACGAAGAGTTTGTGGTTGACTCAACTGGTGCTATCAGAATGGATGGTACAGGTTTAGCCGATGTAGAAAAGAATATTTTTGGAACTCTTTATGAACTTTGGTATTATCAGAAATCAGCTAGAGAATCTTTAAGATCATTTACTTATTCTGATTCTGTTGATTGGGTTACTATAAAAGAGGGTGACACAACTATACAAAGACAAAATAAAAACTCTGTTGCTAAAACATACAGAGATCTTTCCGAAGAAACTTCCAAGAGGTTAGGTGATCTTTTATATCAATATAATTATCAAAAATCATCTCCAGTGCAGGTCGCTGGCACAGATGGGACTTACACTTTATCTGGGAAACTAGTATGACACTATGGCCTCACTTCTTACAGACGCAGAAAAAACAGCTATTAATTCAGCATTAAGTAGTGTTCACGACACTTTTTCTAGAGATATTTATGTTTATGTAAAAGAAATCTCAAGTATCCCTGTAGAATTAAATTATAATCCTCTATATGGCAGGAGGAAAGATGTCGCTAAAATATCTTCAGAAGAAACTTTGAAAAGATATAGTTATAGCGCTAGAGTATTTTACAAAAACGAGCAAAAAGAAGATATCATTGATGGCAATGGACAAATGAATCTAGTTGGGTCTGAGGGACAAATTAGAATTAAAGTAAAAGCAGAAGCTTACCAAAAGATTAAAATTTGTTCTAAGATAGAGGTTGATAATGAACTATATGTTGTAGATGGAGATGCAAAGGTTATTGGCCCATTTGATGCTCAATTTTATTCGATATTTTTAAAACGTGAAAACTAATGGCTGGAAGAGGTTTTATGTCGGTCTCTACTCCAGTAGTGACCGTCAACGCAAAAGAATTACTGAAGGAGCTAACGACAGATTCTCCTAATAACAAAAGCATGGCGATGGCTATTAGGGGATTGATTGATCCTAAAATTAAACAGAGACAGTCTGAGTTAATCAAGACATTTGAAGCACATCCAATAACAATAGAGCTTGATGCTGGTCCTAGAGCATCTAATATAAGTGGGACTTTAGGAGGTTATGGTAACCTATTTTCTTTTATAGGTTTTTCGTCAGGAGACGAACCGACTCAGATTATATCTAAAATATTTGGTGAAAAAATAAAATTTAAAGTAAAAAGAAAAAATAATTCGGGAAGATATCAAATTACCTTCTTTATTCCAAGCATTGAAGAAATATATGGACTAACTCCAATACCTTGGATGACTGGTAAAAGTTGGGCTAAAAGTATAGAAGAGGGAGGATTAACTAACTTAGGACAATATTTATTTAGCTCTACTGGTTTCGATGATTCTAGTTCTGGGACAGGTATACAAGCCAAAAATAGATCTTCTGGTGTAAGTTTTAAAAGAATGCCATATGTTGGTAAATTAGTAAAAGATTTTAAACAGAAATTATTAAGATTAGATAAATGAAGGCACAGTTTGATCAGAATGTTTTATCAAGTTTCTACCTATGGTTTGAAAACCGTTTGTTGGGTAGCTCTGCAAAGGCATATCAAATCAACTTAGATAATGCTTTTACTTCTGGCTCGTTTTCAGACATTCCTGCTACTCATATTGGTTTTCAAGGTAAGTATAGATCTTTAGTTGGAGAGTATAATATAGATAATCCAAACTCTGGCTTTTTTTTAGGCAATGATTTTATTACTGGAAACTACGATAAGAATGGGGGTGTTTTTACGGATTACGAAAACGGTAGATTAATATTCCCTCAAGCATCGGGTGCGGAGATAGGAGGCACTGAATTGACAGCAAACTCGACTGTAAAAGAAGTTAATACTTATATTACAAATGATACAGACGCTCAAATAATCCTTCACTCAGATTTTAAAGACAGCGCTACAGAGCTTCCTTACCAATATGGAAAAACAGGGGAATATGACGAAACTACATACTTTTTACCCGCCTGTTTTATTTCTGTAGCATCTTCGGACAATACTGAATTTGCTTTTGGAGGAGAAGAGGATACTAAGACTAGAATGCGAGTAATGGTTTTGTCCTTTGATAATTATACATTAGATTCTGTGCTTTCTATGTTTAGAGATACTGTAAGAAAAGATATTACGCATATTCCGTATGAAGATTTCCCATATGGTTTTTCTTTCTCTCTAAAAGATTTTCCATATAGTTACGATAATTTAGTAACATCTCAATCAAATCCAACAAAGTCTCATATTCAAGAAGTTTCCGTGTCAAAAATAGTCTCAGAGAGCATTAGGGAGAAGCTTAATAAAAATATTTCGATAGGATATATTGATTTTGAATTATGTACTTATCGTTTCCCTAGATTATAAATCCGTGTAAGAAAGTGTAACAATCCACTTTTATTAAACTAATATGGCTTCTAGAACAAGAGTAATTTCACAGAGTAAGGCTGTCTACGTATCTCCTACTGGCATTTTGCCAGCAGTCGGGGCAGGGGCTAGTCTTTTAGCATCAAAACTGTCGGGAATTTTACCCCCGCAGTTACACCGTATTGACACTTTTTCTTTCGATGTTGACCTTGCAGGAGGTAGACAAGACGTTAGAGAATTTGGTCAATTAGCACGTATCGGAACTATTAACCTCGGGGATTTAAACCCATCATTTTCATTTGGATACTTTCTTGGAGATGGAGAAAATGAGGCTAATTTAGGATTTAACCCATTAGGAAATAAAGTTGGCGGCACTTCTCAACTTCAGGGACAATTCATTTCAGGCATTCTTTCTGAAGATTCCAATAAAAGAGAAAAGAATCTTTTCGTTTTAACAACTAAGGAAGGATCAGACGCTTTTTCAACTGCTGGAACTGTCGCTCCTCAAGGGTCTTTTATTGATAATGCTACTGGGCGTTATACAACCGCAGAACTTGCATCTCAAGATGTTGTTTCATTAGGAAACTGTAACTTTGAGAGCTACACCGTTAATTTCGCTGTTGGGGAAATACCAAGAGTTGATATTGATGGAACAGCAGAAAACATTACATTTGATACTTCTAACTCTGGAATCTATAACCCTTCTTTAGATAAAGATGGAGCGAGAGCGGACACTGGACAAGTTATGCTTGGAGTGCCTAGCACTGGTAACATGGGAGTTTTAGTTCTTCGTCCAGAAGATGTTACTCTTAGCTTCTCAAAGGAAGAGTTCTCTTTTGGAGGAACAGACCTTGGAGATATGCATGTTCAGAGTGCTTCAATCGAAGTGCCTCTTTCAAGAACTCCAATTGAGGCTCTTGGTTCTGCTAAAGCAGTTGCCAAGCCTTTGGACTTCCCAATTAACGTAACAATGTCTGTTAGTGCGCTTCTTAAGAACTTCAGTGCGGGTCAAGTCGATAAGATTTTGACAGGTTCTGCTGGAGAAGAGACAACGAATATAACCTTAAAAGTTAAGGGAGAAGATGGAAGTGACAAGCACATATATACAATGCAAAAGGCTGTTATGGACTCTCAAGGATTCTCTCAAGGCATAGATGATAATGAGACTATTGATATAAGTTTCTCTACTCAAATTGGAGGAGACAATCAGATTGATCAGGGTTTATTTTACTCTGGATCAGCGGGAGAGCAGCCTGATAGATATACAACTCCAACAGATGCTAGGTCTTTCAATGCA
>TARA_R110001583_G_scaffold44966_2_pt1 | contig 28196 bp, 20 predicted proteins | sample TARA_R110001583 | Tara Oceans TARA_R110001583 (sample SAMEA4398432) | marine metagenome | biome: Polar Biome; feature: [MES] marine water layer (ENVO:01000295) within the mesopelagic zone...; material: water (ENVO:00002006), including particulate matter (ENVO:01000060) such as...... | reverse complement strand
AACTCCTTTTTCAAAATCTTCCAATAAATTCAAACCAAAACTTGTACCTATCCATAGTCTACCATTGGCATCATTATTTAAACATAAAATATCATTACTTGATAAACTATTTGGATTATCCTTGTCGTTTTTATAGGTTTCAAACAAGCCAGACTCTTTGTTAAAAAGATTTAATCCTCCCAGCCTAGTTCCAATCCAAAGTTCATTTTTATTTTTTGGAACTATGGCAAAAATTATATTGCTACTTATAGACCCGTTTTTATCATTATCTGCAAGATATCTTTTAAACTGTGTTATCTTTAGCTTTTCACCTGAACGTTCTATTTTGAAACGAATCATTCCATAACCATTTGTTCCAAGCCAAATAAACCCATTTTCATCTTGATAAATAGCATACGTAGATTTAAATAATTCACACTTATCATACCCTTCAATTTCTGACCAATTGATAAGTTTTGATTTTTTTAAATCATAAACGTTAATTCCATCGCCATCTGTTCCTATAAAAATTAAGTTATCCTTTCCTTTGGAAAGTGAGAATACTGCATTATTTATGAAGCTATTACTTTCGTTAAAAATCTCATATTTTAAAGGCTCATTCTGTTTTTTATAAAAATTATAAGGAAATCGGAATAACCCTTTTCCCTTTGTGCCAACCCAAAAAGAATTCCCTTCCACTTTTAGAAAAGATCTAACAATACCTCCATCCAATTCAGGCACTTTTGTTTTTGAAATTAAATTGAATGACTTTCTAAGTGGATACATTTTAAAAATTCCATCGCCATCAGTACCTGTCCAAATTATATTTTCGCTTCCTTGAGTTAGTGTAGTTATTTTTTGATTTTTTAGATGCTTCAACCACAATTTATTAATTGTACTTCCTTTGCTATTAATTAAAAAATATTCTGATTTATTAGACACCACAAGACCTTCTGCCGTTTGTCCAATTATTTTTTGAATATTCTTGTCATTTATGGTTTGTTTGGTTTTGTTTAGCAATGAATAAATTTCGGGGTTTCCTGTGTTTGAAATGGTACATATTTTTTGATTTGGCAAGATTCCAAATTCTCTAATAGTGTCCGAAACCATTTCTACTTGCGCAATGATTATTTTACCGGTATTATCTGTTTCAAAAACTACTTTATACAATTGGTTGTTTTCATATAAAACCAATAATTCACCCGTTGAAAGGAACTCCATTTTTTTAACTGAGTTCTTAGGAAGTGTATTTGCTTTCAACAATTGAAAATCACTACCATCAAAAAAACCAATTCCCCAATCTTTAACCATGCAGAATACCCTTTTTGAAGTATCAAAAGCAATATTAAATTCAGATTCTGTTAAAGGAGGATCGTTTTTTCTAGAAAAGTAATAGTGTTTAAATATATTCCTTTTTTTATCATATCTATTTATACCTTGCATGGTCAATATCCAAATTTGCCCAGTATTATCTTCACCAATTTTAAGTATTACTTGGTTACTCAGGCTATTTTCGTTATTTAACTCGGGTCTAAATATTTTAAACTTGTCGCCATCGTAACGATTCAAACCATCCCAAGTACCAATCCAAAGTAAGTTTTCAGAATCTTGAAATATGGTATTTACAGAACTGTTTGAAAGTCCTTTAGTATTATCTAATTGTTCAACAAAATAATTTACCCCTACATTTTTTGGGGTTTCTTTAAAATTTACATTCTTGGTATCATTAATTTCAGCGTTAGCATCTAATTGAATATTTGACGGAGTTGTACTTAACTCAATTGAGGTTTGTTTATCACCACATGAGATAAAAATTGAAATGAAAACGGCAAGAAATAAAATTTTAACTTTCAAACTTTAAAATTAAAGATTGTTCAAAAATATCTTGTTTTAGTTTACAAACCTAAATAATTGATTATTTATCGATTTTATTAATTGAAGGTCGGTTTTTGAAACTAAAAATGACCAACTAAAAAACATTGCTCAAGGTGAGCATTCCAAAAACAAAAATTTTTGTGATTTTATAACAAATTAAGTAGTACGTTTTATTGCATACTCTTTTCAAAAAAAAACGAACATCAAATGTGTACAAAAAACACAATACAATTAGCGTTAATTTTTAAATCCTTATGTAGAACTCAGGTTCTAGAGAATTTACTATTATTTTACTTCTTTTTAATACTCTCTTTTATTAACTTCAAAAGTTTATCAGCATCTATAGGCTTTGCCATATACTCGTTACAGCCAGCTTCAATTGCTTTATCTCTATCGCTAGGTAATGCATATGCTGTTTCTGCAATAATAATCACCTCTTTATTAAATTTTCTAATTTTTCTGGTGGCTTCATAACCGCCCATTACTGGCATTTTAATATCCATTAAAATTAAATCTAAATCGGGGTTATTTTTAGCTATTTCAACAGCTTCTAACCCTGTTTTGGCACGTATTGGTTGGCTAATTACATTTTCTAACACCACATTGAGGTATAAAAAAGCCGATTCTTCATCTTCAGCAATTAATACTTTCAATTTATTGAAAGCAGTATTTTTAATACTTCTACTTTTTTGTTCAACCCGCTTCAAAACTTCACTTTCAGTTGTTTTATAAGGAATTGTAAAATAAAAAGTTGAGCCCACGTTTTCAACTGAATCAACCCAAATTTCACCTTCCAACATTTCAATATAAGATTTTGAAATAGATAAGCCCAAACCTACTCCTTCAAACACTTTTTTGTCTTCAATATCAGCCTGTACAAACCTATCAAAAATAGCTTGTTGCCTATCTAACGGCACACCAATTCCTGTATCTTTTACATAAAATTCAAGCATTTCACCTTTTAGTTCGTATCCAAAATCTATATTTCCATGAGGTGTATATTTTATGGCGTTTTTAATAAGGTTACTAAGTGTTGCAAAGAATTTTTGATGGTCGGTTAAAATATAGGCTTCATTTATGGGTAAAGATGTATGGAATGTAAGCAATAACTCTTTTCGTTCGGCTTCTGGTTTAAAAAACGCATACAAATTCCCTAACTCATGATTTACATTTGTTTCGGCATAACTTAGTTTAACTTGCTGTGTTTCTAACCTAGAAATATCCATAAGGTCATTCAACGTATTAAGCATTCGAGTACCGCTTTTTGCAATAATTTCTATATATTGTTGTTGTTTTTCACCTGTTAATGATGTGTTACTTAATAAACTTGCAAACCCTAAAATGCCATTCATTGGGGTTCGTATTTCATGACTAATATTTTGTAAAAAAGCTGTTTTTAAACGGTCTGATTCAGTTGCTTTTTCTAAAGCGTTTATCAAGTTTTCTTCCACTTGTTTCTTATAAATTGAACTACTTATATGTTCAGATACAAACGATAATATTTCCAAATCTGCATTAGAATAGGATTTTTTACTTTTATAACTTTGTACTGCAAGTATTCCAAACAACGAATCTTCTACTTTTAAAGGTACACCCATCCAAACTTCAGCTAATTCACCAAAATTTTCAACTTCCCCTGCTTGCTGCATTTTAAGGATCTCTTTTTTAGTAACTAATAATGGTTTGTTATTTTTTACTACATAAGCACTCAGTGATTTTCCACCTTTCCATTCATCAACACTTATTTTTTCATCCTTCAAAAAAGAAGTTGAAAACGTGTCGGTTACTTTATCATAAAATGCAATATAAAAATTAGACGTATCTAATATAAGTCCTAATTCATTTTGAATAATGCCAATTAATTGATCTAAGTTTTTAGTTGTAATTACTGCATTGGAAATATTGTATAAAACTTTTTGTAGTTTTTCAGCATGTTTTCGCTCACTAATATCTTTAAAGCCCCATACCCTACCAAAAACTACATTATTTACTATTAAAGGCTCAGAGTTACGTTCAAAAACACGACCATCTTTTAAATAGAGAATGTCGTAATCAGATTTTGAGCTTTTATACAACTCTTTTACTTTGTCTAAAAATTGATTTGGTCGTTCAAATTGATCTAACACAAATGCAATTAATTTTTCATCATCTATTGTATTGATAAGTTCTGGCGGAATTTTCCACATTTTATTAAACTCAGTGTTACTGTGTGTAACTTTACCTGTATTATCAACAACCAACATTCCATCTCCAGTAGATTCAAAAATGGCATTTAACAGCGACTCTCTTTTATGTAGAGTTTCACTGGCATCCATACGTTCAGTTATATCACGTTGTATTCCCATAAACCCTATAATTTCATTTTCGTCATTAATAATAGGGTCAAAAGAGCTTTCAACATCAATTAGTTTTCCATTTTTACATTTATTTTTATATTCTAATCCAGAGACACTTTCTTTATTTAATAATTTTCCCCAAAGTTGTTCATATTCTTTATTTTTTAAAAAACCGCTTTTTAAAATTCTTGGGGTTGCTTTGTCTATAATTTCTTTATTTGTGTACCCATACATTTTTGTAAACTGCGGGTTTGCGTAAGTAAAAATACCTTCTTTATTGGTCATAAAAATAACTTCGTTAGAGTTATGTAATGCCAGATTCATTTTAACCAATTGTTTTTCCGATTCTTTACGATTGGTAATGTCTAAATTTATACCAAACAAACGTATTGGTTTACCCGATGCATCCTTATATAATTGAGCTGTAGATTTTACATAAACTAGCGTACCATCTGGGCGTATAATTCTATGTTCAATATTATAATCCTCATTATTTTTAATTGCTTTATTTAAACTGTTGTTAACACGTTCTAAATCATTTGGGTGTACTCTATTTGTTAATTCTTCTAATGTTAAGTTTTGTGTAGTGGAGTTAAAACCAAACATTCTAAGCGATTCGGGTGATAAAACTAACTTATTGGTTATTAAATTAAAGTCTAAATACCCTAATTTTCCAATTCGTTGTGCTTCCAAAAGGCGTTCCTCTTGTTCTAATAGTTTTTCTTCTCCTTTTTTACGCTGCGTAATGTCTACTAATGTTGCCATTGACCCCAATATTACCCCTTGTAAATTCGTATGTGGCGCAGCGTTTACCAACACCCATATTTTTTCTCCAGATTTTGTGCTAATTTCAAGCTCATAATTTTCAGATATGCCTTTATTTCGGCGGTTTCTTCTTTCTTGTGCTGCTGCTGAGTCTTTTAAAAATAGCTCAATATAATTAAACCCTATAAGTTCTTTAGAAGTGTAGCCAAGTAAGCTACACATTTTTTTATTTACAAATTGAATAATACCATGAGTATCCGTAGTTACTAAACCTTCGTTCATTTGATCAATAAGTGAGCGGTATTTTAGTTCCGATTTTCGCAGTTCTTCTTCAACTTGTTTTCCAATATCAATATGTATTTTTAAAGGGCGTAACATAAAATAATAAAGAATTGGAAATGTGATTATAGCTAGTACAATAGGCTCTATAATCATAACCTCAGTCATTATATCATGGGTAATATAGGGAATCGATAAAATAGTAATAATAGCATATCCAATTATAATCCCTGCTGCAATTAAAAATAAACGAAGCGCCGAATACTGACCAAATTTATCTTTGGCCTTTTTTAACAACTGATACTTTTTTGCTGATTTTTTAAGTATATCTTCCGCTTTTTTACGTTCAGTAATAACTTCTGAAACAATGCAATAATTTATTAGGTTTTTATCACTATCAACTATTGGTGTTATAAAAACTTGCTCCCAAAAAAGTGTTCCGTTTTTCTTTTTATGTTGAAATTCCCCTTCCCATTTTTTACCCGATGAAATGGTATTCCAAATAGTTTCATGCTCAATTTTTGAATGTATTTCAGCATTTAGTATTGCTGCGCTTGAACCCACAACCTCTTCGCTTGTAAACCCTGTAATATCCGTAAATATTGGGTTTGTATATTCAAGTATTCCATTGATATCTGTAATTACAATTGAAACTGGGCTTTGCTCAACCGCGGTATTTAGTTTTCTTAAACCAATTTCAGCTTGTTTGCGAACTTCAATTTCTTTTTGGAGCTCTTTTGTTTTGGATTTAACAAGTTTCTCTAAATTTTGCTGGTGTTTCTTTAACTCTTGTTCAGATTTAAACCTATGAAGTGCATTTTTTACCGTAATTGGCAACATTTTTAAATAATTACCCTCAATATCTTTTATTAAATAATCATAGGCACCTTTTTTAAGCGCCGAAACTGCAATTTCTTCGCTTCCGGTACCCGTTGTTACTACAATAGGTATGTTATAATTTAGCTCTAAAATATCAAAAGTAGTACCATCTCCTAAAAAAAAATCAGACACAATTGCGTCAAAAGAAGTACTTTTTAGTATTTTTGTAGCACTTTTTATAGAATTTACCAACGTATAGGAATATTGAAATTCCTCTGATTTAGCATAACGTTCAAAGGCCATTTGATCTACCTTATCATCTTCTATTATTAATAAATGTTCCATAGGTTGCAATTTTTAATTTTAATTGTTTGGTAATTCACTAAGCATCCAATATACATGAATTGACTTAATAATTTTCACAAACTGCATATAATCAACAGGTTTAATCATATAACCAGCTACACCTAATTTAAAACTTTCAATTTTATCTTGCTCTGCTTTTGATGTTGTTAATACAACAATTGGAATAGATTTAAAATCCTTATCTTTTTTAATTACTTGAAGAAACTCAATTCCATTCATTTTAGGCATATTTATATCTAATAAAATAATTCCTGGCCGTTTGTTTTTTGAATTTCTAAGAAATTGTAATCCTTCCAACCCATTGTTACAAACTTCAATAGGGTTTGTAATTTTAACCTCTTTAAAGGCTCTTTTAACTGTCATTATATCTACTAAATCATCTTCAATTAGCAATATTAAAACTTCTGAGCTCATACCTTTTATTTTAAGTTATTATTTTGAATTACAGGCACTCTAAAGAAAAAAGTAGTGCCCTTTCCTACTTTAGATTTCACCCAAATATCTCCACCGTAAATTTGTACAATCCGTTTTACTAAACTTAACCCCACTCCTGTTCCTTCCTGTTCATCTCTAGACTCTAAGCGTTGGAAAATAGTAAAAATCCGTTCGAAATATTTCTCTTCTATACCAATTCCATTATCGGCTACATAAAATTCCAAAAAACCATCTTTCTCTACACAACCAATTTTAATTAAACCGGCTGGTTTATTAATAGATTTTATAGCATTGTGTATTAAATTTTGAAATAATTGTCCAAAACGAGTGTGGTCTCCAATATAATTTGGCAACTTATTTTCAATTACAATTTTAATTGTTGAAGGCGGGTTTAATAATTGCACCGTTTTGGTTACAACCTCATTACAATTAATTTTAACTTCTTTTTCCCTAACTCTCCCTGCTCTTGAATATTGCAAAATCCCTTCAATTAAATTATCTAAACGTTGCACTCTACTAATCAATAATTTTAACTGGATTTGCCCTGCTTCATCAATTTTATCAGCATAATCTTGAGATATCCAAAAGCTTAACTGACTTATTGCGCGTAAAGGTGCTTTTAAATCGTGCGAAACAATTTGAGCAAAATCGCGTAATTCACTATTTGAATGTTCTAATTGGGCAGTACGTTGTTTTACTGTTTCTTCTAATTCAGCTTTATGTTTTCGTAAATTATTTAATAGTAGTACATTTTGTAAAGCTATAGCAATATCAAATGCCAAGGTTTCAATAAATGATTTATTATTTTTAAAGTTTTGTTTGTTTTTATACCCAAATCCAATTAAACCAATTACTTTATCATCAGCCTTTAAAGGCAATGAAACAAAGGAATTTATATCTGATTTTTTACAATTATCTAGCGTGCAATATATATCCGTATGAATATCTTCAGAAAAAATGGTTTCTTTCGTTTTTGCAGCCATTCCACATAAACATTCTCCTAAGTTGTGTTTTTCTTCAGCCGAAAAGTCAAATTCAATATTATTTTTTCTATTTGCTATTAATTTTAGCTGATTATCTTTTAACAAATAAAATAAAGCCACATCAGGTGCAACTGCATCTTCCATCTCATCAAGTGCCTGATTTGCCAATTCATCTATAGTTAAACTTACACTTAAGTGTTGCCCTAATTTGTGAACTTGATTTAATTCAGTGACTTTTTCTACCAGTTTTTTGGCATATAATTTTAAATCTAACTCCGCTTGTTTACGTTCAGTAATATCTTCACCAGAACTAAGTACGCCAACAATAGTTCCATTGGTGTCTTTTATTAATTCATTTTTCCATGCTATTAATTTTAATTCTCCGCCTTTGGTTAGAATCTCGTTTTCATAATGTTTTACAGATTCTATATCGCCTAAGAATACTTTTTTAGAAATATTATTTATAGGTTCACTTAAATGTTTTGGCAAAAAATTATAGAACCAGTTTTTACCAATTATTTCATCTTTAGAATATCCTAAAATTTCACAGCCTTTTGGATTAATTAAATTAACAATTCCTTTTGTATTTATACTTAACAGCATTACGCCTGCAATATTTAAATATTGCTGCGCTTTATTTTTTTCGTTTTTAATTTTATTTTCCGCTTCTTTACGTTCGGTAATATCAACTATAGTACCTAATAATCTGCTGGTTGAACCATTTGTATTTTGTAATAATTTGGTGCGTGCATTTAACCAACGTATTGTACCATTTTCCTGTAAAATTCTATGATCTATATTTAAGTCTTTTATTCCTTTGGCTGCTAAATCTAAATTTTCATTTACATAATTTAAATCCTGAGGATGAATCCTACTATTTAAAAATGACTGTATATCTTTTGTGTTTTCAGGAATTTGATAAATACGTTTTACCTCAGGAGATACTTGTATTTCATTGGTTTCAAGATTCCAATCTAAAAACCCGAAATGTGTGATTTTTCCAGCCTCTAATAATTGATTATTTAGCTTTGTTATTTCAAATTGCTCTTGTTTTTTGTTTGTTATATCACGAACAAACGCAGCAAATAAAGATGTGTTTTCATTTTTTAATACGGATATGCTCACCTCCAAATCTATACTAGTTCCATTTTTATGTTTGTGCTGAGTTTCAAATTGAACTTGCCCTTTTTCAATCATTTCTTGAATCCGATTGTTCAGTTTTTCTTTAGGAATTTTTATTTCTAATTGAGATATGTTTTTGGTTAAAAGCTCGGCTTCAGAATACCCAACAATAGTACAATATGCTAAATTTACACTTTTTATTTGCCCTGTATTATCCGCTAAAATATAGCCATCCATGGTGGTTTGTAAAATAGTTTTATTTAAAAGGATTTCACGAAATGTTTTTTCTTCAGCTTTTTTTCTGTCGTCAGTATTTCTAACTGTAGCAATGCATATATTTTTATTAGAAATATTTGTAACCCTAAGGCTAACTTCTGTCCAAAAAACAGTTCCGTTTTTATGTTTAGATTTCCACTCAAAGGTTTGTATGCCTTCTTTTTTTGCTTTTTGAAGCCATTGTTGAGATTCTACATTAGAAAAGGGCGATTCTCCTAAACTAAATTCATGTACTTCATGGTTTAAAACATCCTGCTTGTTATAGCCATACATTTCGCACATTTGTTTATTTACATCTAAAATTGCCCCAGTTTCACCATCATGAATAAAAATAGCGTCGGTAGTACTATCAAAAATAGTTTGTAAATAAAATTCAGTGTCTTTTAATTCTTGTTTTAGTACTATCTTTTCTTCATAAAGTTGTTCAAATTTTTTGCTGTTTGCTAGCGCATAAAATACATCTTTAAACGATTTATTTCGGTTTACAATTGTGTTAACTCGCTTGTCTAAAAAAACAAGGTATCCCCAAAATAACAATGAAAATATTGGTACGGTAATACCTTTAGAAATAAGTCCTGAAATTAATACTGGATACAGGGCTTTAGAACCTGCAAAGCCACCAATTGCAAACACAAAAGAATGTAAGAAAAATACTGCTGACATGGTTAAAAAAATGCGTAGCAGTAAAAATTTAATTCGCTTTGAAATTATTTCGTAAACATAAATAATGATAAAACTATCAATAAAAATTAAAAAAGTACCCACAAGTGCTACTCGCAAGTTTATAGTAAAAAAAGATGAAGGTAAATTATAATTGTTAACAAACCCTTCTGTGCCAAACCCAATAGAAACAGTTGCTTGCATAATTACAAAAACAACATTTGCAGCTATTAAAGCATAAATTACCTTACGAGCTTCTAAAGCATCTTTATAAATGTAAATTAATAAAATTGCGAATAATATTCCTGTAAATAAAACTGAACCCATTGCTATTTTAATGCCTGGTGCAATTTCTAATGAAAATGAGCGCGTAAGAAAAAAATGCATATATTTAAAAAGTCCCAAGGCAACATAAAATAAACTCAAACCAAAAATACCTCTCAATTTAAATAACGAGAGCATTAATATTGCCACAACAAAGCACAGTGAAACAAGTATTAGTAGTTGGTTAATTGCAATACTTTCCATAGGCTAATTTTATGTTTAAAATATATAGGTGCTATTGTCTTTTTAATCAAAAAAAAAGATAGTAGATAGCTGATTTTTATTGCACTATCCTAATTATAAAAAACAGATGACCTTAGAGCAGCATTAAAGCTAAGTAAATTTTATAAGTATTTGCTAAATAATAGCACGCAAATAATTTATTTAAAATAAATCTAAACTATTGTAAAGGCTCATAATCCTAAATTTTAACTACTTTACAAAGTATTTATCTGCTATAAATTATAGTTTTAATTATGTAATTAAAAATTGTTTCTTTTTGTAATAAAGGGAAATTATGAAAGGAAATCAGTTATATACGTTTTGTTTTAATTCTCCTTTTTTAATGAAGATCTTGAAGTGATAATCATAACATTTAGTTGTTTATTCTTTCCTTATAAAGTATGAAAAAATAAACCAAAAATATTTTGAAACACCTGTTTTTTCAGTAGCTACAGAGGAATTCGGTGTCAGTTGAATTTCTAAAACTTACTGACACCGAATTAGCCCCTTTTTATTTGCTTTTTGATAGTTTTAGATGAACTTTTGGAAAAGAAAAAACCCTATAAAAATAATGTTTATAGGGTTTTGTTATTTTTTGGTTGTTTAAAAGTGGAGAAGATGGCTCTCTCACCTAATATATCATAAAATCTCATAACCTATCAAAACCTAAGTAAATAAGCTAATTATAAAAACAAAATTTCTTTAAATATCTTTAAATTCCATTTGATTCCATAAAAATTGGGTGTAACTTTGGGTGTTATTAATCTATAGCTATGATTAACATTAAAAGAAATTTGATCCTTTCTTTGGAAAAAAGAAAAAAAGATGGAATCCTTATTAAGGATAATGTTCCTATTAGATTACGAGTTATTTTCAATGGAAATAGAATAGACATCCAAACTGGATACCGTATTGATTCTTCTAAATGGGATAACATTAAAAGTAAGGTGAAAAACGGTTGTTTTAATAAATATGGACAAAGCTCTGATATAATTAACTCGAAGTCTCAAGAATTAGAAATTGCAATTCAGAATTTATTTAGGTTGTTTGAGAATTCTGATAGAATACCCTCAAAAAATGACATAAAAGATGTTGTTAAATCCTTTAGACAACAAAATAAGAATAATAGTGTCAAAGTTAATAGCATTCAATTATTTAATGTGTTTGATAATTTTGTGAAGGAAAATAGTAGACTTAATAATTGGAGTGAATCTACCAATAAAAAATTTTCAACCTTTAAAAAACACTTAGAGGATTTTAATCCTGATTTAGCTTTTGAAGATTTTGATCAAATAGGTCTTACCGATTATTTAGTATTTTTAAGAATCAAGAAAGAAATGAGGAACAGCACCATAAAAAAACAATTGGGTTTTTTGAAATGGTTCCTTAAATGGAGTTTTGAAAATAATCACCACACTAATGAAACATATAAAAGGTTTAAACCCAAAATAAAAAGTTCAGATAGTGTTATAATTTTCCTAACTGAGGAGGATAAAAAGAAAATTTTAGATGTTGACATTTCTAAAACTAAGGAGTACTTACAAAGAGTTCGAGATGTTCTGATATTTATGTGTTACACAGGTTTACGATATTCAGATGTTTTTAATTTGAAGAGAAGTGACATTAAAGAAAATCATTTCGAAATTACGACTATTAAAACCTCTGACAATCTAATTATTGAATTCAATAAACATAGTCGTGCAATTATAAAAAAATACAAAAGTATTCCCTACAAAAATAATAAAGCACTTCCTGTAATCTCCAATCAAAAAATGAATGTTTATATAAAAGAACTCGGAGAATTAGCCAAAATAAATGATCCTATAAGACAAACATACTACATTGGGAATAAAAGAATAGATACTATTTCTCCGAAGTACGAACTATTGTCAACACATGTTGGAAGAAGAACCTTTATATGTTCAGCATTATCAGTTGGTATTCCGGTTCAAGTTGTAATGAAATGGTCAGGACATTCAGACTATAAAGCAATGAAACCCTACATTGATGTAAGTGATAAAACCAAACAAAATGCGATGAGTAAATTTGATATGTTATGAAAAGCTTAAAAAAAATTAATTTAGACCTCATAGCTTTAAAACATAGGATAAAAATTATTGAAGAAAAAAGCATTGAAGAGAAGTTACTCATTGAATTTCCTGATCTCAATAATTTCTATGAGGTATTAAATATTGATATTCTCCATATTGAGAAAATAATCAAAAATTCAATCTTAGAATCTGACAAGACACAGTTTGATACTTTTATAAATCATATATTATATGATATTGAAAAGTACCTTGTTTTTTATAATATTTATTCTGAACAACTAAAAAATATAGATATCAAGCTATTAGTTGATAATCGTTTGTCACATGCTAAAATGAACAGAGATATTGCTTATAATGATTTAAATAATATCTCAAAAAAGAGAGATAATATTATCAATACGATTGATAGAAATCATTTAAAGTTGGAAGAAAGTCACCCAGAAATGATCATACTGAGGCAAAAAGAAACGCATTTTAAAACAGAACACAATAAATTTAGAGAAAAGTACTTAGAGCTATTCGATTATCATCATAATAAAAAACAGAAATATGGTCTTTACACTTTTATTGATTTTAAAATAATTAATGATAAGCTAAATAAATTTGTCACAATAATTAATTCAATTAAAAATAATAATGACTTAATTGATCAATATAAGGAAACTATTATTGGAATGGAAAAATGTGGTGTTTTTTATAGACTAGCTAAAGGTCTTTTAGATGAAAGATTAGATGAACTGATTTTTCTAAAGATACTAAATTTAGAATATAAATTTTCAAAACGTATAAATTTAAGAAAAGCTTCAACAGAAAAATTCTTATTTATTATTCAATGTACTTCCGAAATTCTACCTCTTAATAAAACTGAAAAAACTGATTGGGAAAATGAGTTAATAAATAACCTAGGTTTAAATATAAAAACTTATAGACGAGGAAATTTAGCCTCAAATGAGATTAAATTTAGGGAAAAGATAAAAAACTGTTTCCTCAACTTATAGAAGTCATAATAAAGAATATGATCTTATAACTCAACTTCATTTTTAAATTACACTATAATTTAAGACTTCTTGACACTTTATGACTTTTAAAAAGTCGAATTCACATAACTTCAACTTTACAACATTACGAAATACATATAACACTCTTACAGACAATCACATACGCTTCTCAAAATAATTGATTCTCAACATTATTTCACTTTAAACCCGTTCTAAATTTGAATATTCGAATACACTAACCGATGTACACGGTTTTGTTTAATTAAAAAATTTAACACAATGAATTTAGAATCAATAAAGGAAAAATTACTTTTCCAAATGACAGGAAGTGAATTCATATTCCTACAAGAAAACATAAATAATAGCACTCCTTCAATAGAAGATGAAGTACCTGACACTGCCGATAAATATGCTTATGGCATTCGAGGTATTTCAAAAACATTTGGATGCAGTATTTCTTCAGCTAACCGAATAAAAAAAAGCGGTGTAATTAAAGACGCCATCATCCAGAATGGAAGAAAAATCATAGTAAATGCTGAAGAAGCCCTTATTCTAATGAAAAATCATCAATTAAAATTAAAAAAGTGATAACTACACATTATCACTTTTTTAAAAATCTTTAATAACAATGCCAAAGATTCTATCTCAATACAAAAATACATATTCTTTTGGCTATAAAACAAGAGTCATGAAAATAAATAAAAAAAATATCCTTATGGATAAATTAGCTAATGAATGGTTGGAAATTGGATCGAAAATCCTAAATCCTGAACAAATATTTGGAAATATTTTGCACGAAGGAGAGGTTGGAATACTATTTTCTAACACAGGAAAAGGAAAATCTATATTAGCAGTTCAGTTAGCAGATGCTATATCAAATGGTAAGCCTATACTCGGGCTGAATAGTAAAAAAAATAAAGTAATTTATTTTGATTTTGAATTGTCAACAAAAGCTTTTCAGCAAAGATATTCTACTGATAATAGCACACTTCATAAATTTAGTGATGAATTTATAAGAGTAGAAATAGACCGGAATGAGAACCTTGAGAATGATAAAAAATCATTTGAACAGTTGATAATTGAATCTATAGAAGACCACGTTAGTACTAGTAAAGCTGGTGTAATCATTATAGATAATTTAAGCTTCATTAGTGCTTCTAATGAGAAAACCCATGAGGCCCTGGCTCTAATGAAGCTGGTACTTGCACTTTCCAGAAAAGATAAGCTTTCCATTCTTTTAATAGCACATACACCAAAGCGTGACATTTATACACCTTTACAATTAGAAGATCTAGCAGGTTCTAAAGCACTTTCAAACTTTGTTGATGTTTGTTTTTGTATTGGAGAGTCAATACAAGGAAATGATATAAGGTACATAAAACAGTTAAAAAACAGAAACTACCCTATAGAGTTTGGTGCAGATAATGTTATAAACTGCCAAATTACCAAAGATAATTCTTTTTTAAAATTTGATTTCTTAGACTTTGGTTCAGAAAAAAGTCATTTACAGCAAACTGATAATGGAACTGATATAATTAAATATCAAGAGGTCAGAGATCTTAAAGAATCTGGGAAAAGCAACGTTGAAATTGCCAAAACTTTTAAATGCAATGAAAAAACGATTAGACGATGGCTGAAAAAATCCGGACATACAGAGCCGACTCAATAATCATCACAACAACCTGTATTTATGATAATTACACATGATAAAAAGTGAAATTCGGCTCGGCATTGATATGTGTCGTGAAATAATCGGCTAATCGTGCCGATTCATTCTTAGGACTATTCAGTGCCGAGCCGATTATATAAATTAAAGTTTTTATTACCCAATTCAAAATATTGACTATCACTACATTAAATGAAATGAAGTATAAAAATTAAATCGGCATAACCGGACATTTAAACTAAAAAATATAATAATTGAAGCAATTCTAAAATATGGAAAATCATAGTGGAATTTTTAAAATCATTAATTAATAGAACCAACCTTTAAGGCAGTTAAATATATATGATATTTTTTTCCCTTTTCCTAAAATAACAGGGCTGAGTTAACAAGCCAAAAATATTGTTGGTTTTTGAATTTAAAGAATCACTAATATTATTTAAGAGCAAATGAAATATTGCTCTTGCCAGTCGTGGGAAGTGTGCACACTACGTGTACAACATCCCGCCTGGCTATTCTCAACTAACGTTGCTCATAGGGTAACTAAATTAAAAATTTATGAAACAAAAAAATAAAGAAAGAGTAGTCTTTTATCTAAATAAAGAAGACAAAGAACTACTAAATAATCAATGTGAGTTATTGCAAATAAAAGCTTCATTTTTTATTAGAAATTCAGTATTAATACGTTTAGGCAAGCCAATATTTAACGTCAAAAAACAAGATTTAGATACAAAGAAATACACAACTGAATTGATTAGAATAGGAGTGAATTTGAATCAAATAGCAAAAAAATTAAACTCAGGAGGAGCAAAATTTTTGATAGCTGACCAACAAGCAGTTTTAAATGAAATTAAAAACGTTAATAACCACATTTTAGAAATAAAATCTAAACTATAATTTGGTATGGAAAATAATACCCAAGAAGCCATTTTCAATTTAATGCAGAATATTGTAGACAAGTCTGATGAAATTTTAGTTAAGATTGAAAATAATAAGAATAGTAAACCTGAATCAGACTTCTTAACAAACCTACCAATTGAATTCAATAAATTATTATTACAACAAAATAATATTTTAAAACAAATTGACGGTTCTAAGCTAGAACTTACTAATTCTTTAAAATCAAATAAAGGCACAAATGAAACCCGTAATTATGAATATATTATATTTGGTAAAGACTCTCCTCTCAACACTAGATTTATCATCTATATGATTGCTTTTGTTATTATTTCTTGGGCAGCTATAAAATATGTCCCTCCTTTTCTATTAAATCTTAGTGAATTAAAACAAGAAAAAGAGAACTACGAGTTATTTTATAATTATTACTATTTAAAACAATTTGAACATCGTAAAGAAATACCAAATAATGTTGTGAACTTATTTAATAAAATAAAAAATAAAGAACCAACCATTATGAATGAATATAAGATGCTAGACGACAGTTTTAATAAGGAAATACGCAAGCAAGAATTAGAAAACGAATTAAAAAAATTATGATGATAGCGAAACTTGAGTCAATTGCACACACGCAAAATGCCCTGTCGTACTGCGAACAAGGAGGAGAAATTATTTATTCAAATCAATGTTTAGGAAACAGTAAAGATATCTATTTACAGATGTTAGAAAATAATGCTTTTAACGATAGATGTTCAAAACAAACGTTTCACATTAAAATACGAATTGCTCCAGAAGATAAAGGAAAATTAAATACCCAAAATTGGATTGATATAGCAAATAGTTATGCCAATAAAATAGGATTTCAAGACAATCCTTTTGCTGTTTATATCCACGAGGAAGGAAGTGACAGTAAGCGAGAGCATATTCACATTGTTGCTTCAAAAATTAAATCTGATAATTTAGCTGTTTCTGACAGTTATACGCATTATCAAAATATGGATTTTTGTAGAGAAATAGAGGAAAAATACAATCTGAGAAGGGTCGATAGGGTACTCGAGAAAATCAAAAATAATGAGGCTTTTCAGTCGTCCGATAAACGAATTCAACCTTTAAAAGAAAAGATATTTAAGGCTATTGACTCTTCAGACACCATGGAAGACCTTATTTTTCTTTTAAAAATCGAAAAAATTAAAGTGAAAATTTCAAGAGGCATTGGCTTCACAGATGAAAAAGGTGTTTATTTTAAAGGTTCTTCTATAGACAGAAAACTTTCATTAAAAGGAATTGAAAAATTATTGAGTTATGAACACCAGCAAAATCAGCAATTAGAACAGAATACAGAACAAAGTACTGAAAAGTTTAATTCAGATTTAATATTTGATACTGTAAATAATTTAATCGAAAATAATTCAGATTCTAATGATTTTGAAGAGGATACAAAGAAACGTAAAAGACCAAAAAAAAGAAAAGGCATATAATTTTAATTTAAAAGATTGGTTTAGGAAAAGGGAAAAAGAACCAATCTAAACTAAAGTTTACAATAATATTATTATTTAATATATTTATAACATATACAATAGATGTAATATTTAAAATATATACAATACCTACAACAGGTGTTTTATTTCATTTTTCCCTATATTTAATCTCTAAAACAATGCTATGTATTTACACGAATCAGACTTAAATGCAAGTTATATTGAAGAACAACTTCCTTACCACGCAATTAAAAATGAATATTCTGGAACTTTGATATTAGTAGAAGCTCTGCTGTTTATGGATCAAGCTTTCCCAGAATGGAAAACCAATAAAGGTGTTGGAAAGTGGGCTGCTGAGTTTATGTATGACAGTCTAGAAAGTTTAGCATACCTTGATGATGAAGATACTGAATATTCAAGTTTTGAGATACTTAAAAATCTTTATGAAGTGTTAGTAGATAATTATCAAAGAAAAAAAGGTAGTTATTCTTATGCCATAATTGATTCTATAAAGAGGGATTTTGATATTGCTAATGAAGATTTTGAATATGACAATGAACATTTATCTGTTGAAGATTACATCGCATTATATAATATGAAATTAGCTGAATTTGAAATAGAGTATCTAAAAATAGTAACTTACAATTTTGATTTTTTGTAAAAAAAAATTTTAAGAATTTTATTTACATATTAAATATTATTAATGGTTTTATCTAAAATGGTTTTTTAACTTTATAGCTGATATTTTTTTCATTTTAATTAATTATAAAATAAGAAAAAACAATTGCTAAATACTCCCTGTATTAAATTTTATAAATACTGATAAAAGTTACAAGAATATTCTTTTATCCAAAAATATTTAACGGGATAACCGTAATAAAAGAAATGATATAACAAATTAGGCGCAAAGCAAAAGGACGATTTCCAAAATTTAGTTTATTATTAATAATACTAAGAACCTTGAAAAATGATTATTGACTTCATCGTTGCAATTACAGGAATAATAATTAGTTTTTTATATTATTATAAGGATAAATATGAAAATAAAAAAAAGCATAAAAAGGCTAAGAAATGGATATCAATAACAATTTTAATTATTACCTTATTAATAATTATTATAAACCAATTTTTTTCTCCTCCACAACCTACGATAGGACATCAAGAGACAATCTTAAAAAAAATTGATTCAATATTAATTCCATCAAAAGAACAAATAAGAAATGAATTAGAAACTGAATTTCATTTGGTTAAAACTAAGGCAAATAATTTATATGAAAAAGCAATGACAGAAACCCATTTGTCAAACTATCATACATCGAATAAATATTTAAAGGAAGCTCTATCTATTGTAAGTATTTCTAGCTTTTACACATTGATGGGAAGTAATTATATACTAATGAATTATCCTGATAAATCTATATTTCCATTTAAAAAAGCTATAAAATTAAATGAGAATAATCATATGGCTTGGTCAAATCTTTGTAGCGTCTATTCAATATTAGGTGAATTAGAAAAAGCAATTTCATGTAGTAAACAATTAAAAGACTATCCAGATATTCAGTCCTTAGCTTTTTACAATATAGCATATGGTTTTTATAAAAAAAATAATCCAGAAATTGCAATAAAATATTATATTAAATCAATTGAATTAAACCAAAGTAAAGGTGTTATTTTTAAAAGTTCACTCTCTCATTTATCTGCTATCTTTGCCAACAAGAAAGATTTCAACAAGGCAATATATTATCAAAGAAAAATTACAGAAATTGACACAACTTATATTGATGCTTGGAAAAATCTAAAACTTTTCTATGAAATAAGCAATAATCAAAGAGGATTAGCTGAAAGCTTAAATAAAATTTATAAACTAGACTCATTTGATTATCAAAATATTAGTGATATCTCAGAATTTTATTTGAGTACTAAAGAAATCGAGAATGCAAAATTTTATATAAATAAACTAAAGGATAATGACTCCATAAAATATTTGTATTTAAAGAATATGGGGGCTTTGAAGTATCATCAATTAGAGCTTGATAGCTCAATAAATTATCTCAAAAAGTCACTAACAATTAGGCCTGACCAGAATGAAGTATTAAACACACTTGCCATTGAACTTTCCATGAAAGAAAGAAAAATGTTAAAAGTTGAATACTTTATTATACAAGATTCATTTTTAATTGATATTAAAAATGACACCATTGGATTACTTCATACTCAAAGAGAAATAGAAAAACATTTAAAGAAATCACTTAAATTAAAACCTAATCAACATAAAATATGGGCTTTTTTAGGTGATACATATTATCGGCATTCAAATTATGTTGAAAGTGAAAACTGCTTTTTAAAAGCTACAGATATAAATCCTAATAACATAATTGCTCTACAGGGACTTGGAAATATAAAATTAGTAACAGGTAAGTATTTAGACGCAATTAATTATTACAAAAAAGTATTAACAATTGATCCGTCAAATAATTCATCTTGGAAAAATATTGGGAAATCATACTATTATCTGAGAGAATATCAAAAAGCACTTGATTCATATTTATTAGTTGATATAGATAAAGACTATTCCTTGTATGCTCTAATAGCTGGAGTTTATCTTAAACTAGGTTATCCCTCCAAAGCTATTGAATTCAGTGATAAATGTGAAATTAAGAAAATAGAAGACCCCGAACTTCTTTTAAATTTGAGCTCTAATTATTACAAATCGAACCAAGCAGAAAAAGGTCAAGAATATTTTGAAAAAGCTTACTTTATATGTTATTCAAAGCCTTCATTACTTTATAAACTCCACCCAGATATTCGAGAAATGATGAGAACAGAAATTGAACTTCAAAAGAAGCAATTAAAATCCATAAACTAATATAGCTCAGCGCCTAACAATGCATAACCAAAATTGCTAAATTTAATAAAATAGAATGTTTTTAAAACAAAAAAATACTATATTTAAACATCGAAAAATTGCTCTTTCAAACCCACAACTTTCGTTATACTAAACCATTGTGCAACATTTAAAAAAAATGAAGAAAGAAATAAGAATATTACTTCAAGAGAAAAATCCATATAGACAAGGAAACTGTTTTGAAAAAATAGTCCAAAACATTCTTGAAACACAGCGATACACCGTACGTTCTGACATCAACTATACTGGAATGGAGATAGATTTAATCGCTAAACACAAAGATAGGGAGGAAACTATTTATGTAGAATGCAAGGCAAAAGAAAAGGTTTCATCAGACGAGTTGTCCAAATTTGCCTTTAATGTATCTCACAAAAAAGCTGACCAAGGACTTTTTATTCGAACAAAAGAATTAGAGCATCAAGCTGCTGGGTTACTAGATGAAATGGTCAATGATGATAGATATAAAAATCTTACCTTTTTTGAAGCTTCTAAAGTTATTAGTTTACTTCAAGAATCTGATTTTATAAAACCATATGGTTCATTTGAAAAAATAGTTTTTAGTAAAGAAATATTAGCCGTAACATATTTAGGAGATTTTTATGTTTTAATTATAAAAGATAGTTTAGGAGCCGTTCCAAGCCAAGTCCTGATTATTGACGCTAAAAATGGTCTTTGTAGTGATAGTACAGAAGTAAATGATTTCCTAAAAGAAAGAATATCTGAAATTTCTAATCTTGAAATAATTACGATTGATGCAAAGGAGAAAGATGTAATAAATAATTCTCAAGAGGAATCTTCAAAAAAACAATTCGTAGAAATTGAAAGTATATCTGAAGTTCAAGAAACTAAAAATTGGTTTGATTATTTGCCTGCATCAGAAAAACATTTTGTTGGACGTGAAAAAGTCCGCGGCGAAATTTTATCATTTTTTAACGATGTTCTGGAGAATAACACAAAGAGAAGATTATTTTATTTAACCGGGAAATCTGGTTGGGGGAAAAGCTCACTTGTTGCGGAATTACGAAGTAGAAGTAGGAACAAATTCTATAGAAATAAGTTTTATACCGTTGCAATTGATTCCCGTAGTGCATTATCCTCAAATTTTGTAGCTCTTTCATTTGAAAGATTAATTAAACAAGCTATTAAAGCTGAATTTATTCAACAAGATTTATTTAGCGAAAGTATTTCATTTGCCTCAAGCTATGACCTATTATCAACAAAACAAATACAAAATATTTTTACTTATTTAAAGGAAAATAATAAAGTATTAATTTTAATTTTTGACCAATTCGAAGACGTATTCAGAAAAGATGGATTATTTAAGGCTTTTTATAAGTTCTTATCCGATACTACAGATTTGAGAGGAAACTTAATTATTGGTTTTTCTTGGAAAACAGAAATTTTAATACCTAGTGAAAATGAGGCCTATCATTATTGGCAACAATCTAAAGAACAAGCTGAACATTTTACAATTCCTGAATTTGGGTCAAAAGAAACAAATCTTTTAATTTCTCACCTAGAAAAAAGTATTGGTAAAATTGATTTGAGTCTTAAAAGAAGATTAGTAGAAAGTTCTCAAGGTTACCCTTGGCTTTTAAAAAAATTGTGTGTTCATATATATGAACAAATCAAATCAGGAAAAGATAAAAATGATATAATAAATGAAAATTTAAACTTTGAACATTTATTTAACACTGACATAGAATCACTAACAGACCAAGAAACAAAGTATTTAAAATATATAGCACAAAGAGCGTTTGATGGTAACTTTTTCGAAACAACAGAAGTCAATGATACTATACCAGAAAGCATAATAAACACCTTAAGGGATGATAAAAGATTAATAATAAGGTCTGGTTTAAACTACAACATTTATTGGGATATTTTTAGAGATTATCTAGTTAATGGATATGTTCCACAGATAGGGGAAAGTTATATCATAAGGTCTTCAGTACATTCTTGCTTAGAAATATTTTTACTCTTTAATACTGGTTCAAACTATAGTGTAGCAAATATTCAAAAAAAACTTTCTAAAAACATTAAAATTCAATCAATTGAAAACTGTTTGATTGATTTAAGGAGTATTGGTTTATTACGAAAAAACGAGAAAACTGACACATATCAATTAACTTCATCAATTAAAATTGTTTCTGAATCAGTATTTAAAAAATTCATAACTGACAAATTCCAATACAATACTCTTTATCATCTGACCGAAGCTGAAAAAGGAACAATAGACAGTGAATTATTAATAAAATTATTAAAGAAAGTTTTTAAAGGATATTCCTATAAGGATCAGACTTGGCGGATTTATGCTAATTATTTTTTGAATTGGTTAAAATTCTCAAACCTTGAAATTGCTTCTAGAGTCATAATTTTGGGTCGTGGTAAAGGTCGTACAGCTGGCATATACAAGAATACTGATAAATATAGAAATACAGCTCATTTAAGAATTTCGCCAGAAAATTTAATTGAGGAATTATATTCAATCAAAGAAACATCCAACATTGAATTACCTACTTCACTTTCAAGAGAACTTATTATTCTCAATTTAATAGATATTGACGGTGAAAAATTAAATCTAAAACCAGAATTAAAAAATGCCATACATAATAAAGATAAAATTTCATCCTTAATAGCAATCAATGCATATAAAACACCCAAATTGACGAAAGTAAGTGATTATATTAGATTAAATAAAAAAGTTAAATCATCTGATGTTGCAAAAGAATTTCCCGATTTTGTTGATAATTCTCTTAAAGAATCTTCAAAAAAGCAATATTTCTTCACACTAACTAGATGGGCAAAGTATATAAATAAAACATTAGATAGAACAGTTAGTTCAATAGTTTAAAAGACCTCGGATGAATTTAGAAAATGCCATTGAATATATAAGACACCTTTCTCTCTCTGTGACTGGATTAGAACAGTATAACTTCAATTATAAGAGCGATTTTATTAGACTTTCTGAAAACATCCAATCTGGAAAAGCTGACCTTATAACTAATTCAGTTCGTTTTATACTTGCAGATATTTTAGATAAAGACGGCATACCTAGAAATCTTAATTATGCAGGATATTTTGAATTAATTGTAATAGGAGATTTCGAAAATAGAGTAAGGCTTGTAGAAGAAGTTGCTGACTCATTAACGAATTTTTATATAGATTCAGAAATACTTCCTAGAATTAGACCAATAAATGAAGAATATTTGAGTGCTAATATGGAGAAATACGAAAAATTAATTAAAAAGACAACCCGACTTTATGATAGAGAGGAGAACATATTTTAGTATAGCAGAAAGATATTTAAACTCTGCAAATGGCGAACTTCAAAATCCGAACCCTCATTTAGAAGTAGTAGCTTTTAAATTTTATCACTCATATGAATGTTTAGCTTCATCACTGACTTTATTTTTCAATAGAGTTGTTCCTATAAGCCATCCTAAAAAATTAAACACATTTTTAGCATTAGCGAAAAAAGCACAAAGTCCTTTAAATATTCATAATGTTGCTTATTTGAATATGTTATTCGAAAATCAACGAAATAAATATTTATATCCAGAAGTAGAATCAACTGGAAATATTAAAGCACCACAAGACCAAATAGACGCTATAAAAATAAACAATATTAAAACCAAAGTTGAGGGAGTTTTGAGAAAATTAAGACCCCTCATCTAAAAAAAAACGTTGCACAACACCGTATAAAAATAATGCTCAATTTAGTGCTTAATTAAAAAATGATAAAGACCTTTAAAATATTTTATTCTTGGCAATCAGATTTACCAAGACCAACTAATCAAAATGGAATTAGAAAATCTTTAAGAAATGCTATTAATCTTGTAGAAGACAATTTCATAGATAATAGGATTGATATCGATGAAGCAACTAGAAACACTACAGGTAGTCCAAATATTCCACAATCTATATTTACAAAAATATTAAACTCTGATGTTTTTATTTGCGATTTAACAACGATAAATAAAGATTCTGAAAATTTTAGAAAAACCCCAAATCCAAATGTATTAATTGAACTTGGATACGCAATTGCAATTCTAGGTTGGGAAAGAATTATTATGCTATTCAACACGAATTTTGGTTCATTTCCTGATGATTTACCATTTGATATTGATAGACACAGAGCGAGTCCTTTTTGCATAACGGATAATTCGGATAAAGATGGAAAAAATCAATTGACGCAATTACTTAGCAAAGCAATTTATCCAATTTTAAAAGAATCCCCTTTAAAGCCAACTGAATTAAAATCCCTTTCTCCAAAAAAGAGAAAAAGAGAATTAGATATCAAAAATTTAGAATGGATAATGAGTAGTGTTAATATTCTAATTTTTGATAATTTCATTGATTTTATGCCAAATACTATAATATCAAATATATTTCATTACAAAGAATGGTTTCACGATATTTCAGTAAGTAATAACTTCCATATATATGACGAAAAACTTAATGAATTAATTTTTAGTTTTGAAAAAAATTGGGAAAAGTCACTTTCTTTTGACAAATATTATTTACCTGATGGTTTTGGGAAAAGTTATAAGTTTCAAATCCCATTTGATGTATTTCCAGATCCAAAAACAGAAGAAGACTTTAAAAAACTAACAAAAATTTCTATTGAACTTAGGAATGATTTTAAAGTTCTTTTGGCTTATATTAGAAAAGAATATTTAGAAATAGATTTGGAACTAACAAGTGAAAAAGCTCAAGAAGATTATAATAAATATTTTCACCAAGAATAACTAAGCACAACAATGGGTATAATTTATGCTTACATTTAAACTAATTAACGAACCGACAAACATTCAATAAACGATTTACTACGTCCGAAAAATCTCCGATTTTCCAGTCGCACAAATCTTATAAAAACCATTAGGCACAATTTAAAAACAATGAAACTATTTAATATTTTTTCAATTTTAGGATCACTTGCATCAATTATTGGACTGGTCTTAACGTTCCAAACAGATAATAATAAACGAAATAAAATCCTTTACGGAATTATTGCTATCCTTGCCGTTTCGACCTCGATCCTGTCGTATCAGTATAAAATATCGGTTGATGCGCAGCTTGACTTGGAAAATCGCAAAGTTCAGATCAGAAAAAACGCGTCTGCCCTACTAGAAAGTTATCCTTCATTTGCAAACCAATATAAACCTGGACAGAATGAAGGAATGGTTAACGGTCTTCTAATTTTGCTAGAAGAAAATAAAGATCTGTATCCAGACACCTATAACCAATATCGTACGAATGTAATGAAAAAAATAGTCCGAGCGGATATCATAAATGAATATGAAAAACGAGATCTAATGGAAGAGGCTGGAAATTCAGCTTTACAATTTCTGAAGGCGCTGGCAAAAAAATAAGTAATTAAATAAAAACTGTACCCAACACCTCATAAAATTTATGCTTAATTTTAAACTAAATAACTAACTGACAAACACTAAACTAACGATTTTATACAACCTAAAAATCTCCGATTTTCCAATCGCACAAATCTTATAGAAAACCATTATTCATAAACACAATAAAAAAATATGCTATCACTGAAAACAAGTATTGAATTAGCCTATGTTCTTGAAAAATTTTCTAAAGAAGAAATTGAACGAATATTTTTAGTATTCAACTTGGAATCATATCTATATCCTCCCTCAAATAGAACAAACTCAAATTCTAAGAGAATAAATATATTACTTTCCTATTTAAAATCTAATACTTCTAAAGGTCCTTTTTCAGATTCATTTCAAATTGATTTATTGCAATATGTAGTGGATAAATATTATAGAAATAAAAAAGACCCAAAAGACGATAAAATATACACCTTTTATAAAGGGAATGACTACGTTGAATTTGAGGATAAATTTAGTGATGACTTTAAAAAATTAGCTAATTCACTTAAAAGAGATGGGTATGTAATTAAAGAAAATAACATTAAAAAATTATTACCAAAAGAAATTGAAGAAGCCAAAACAGAAAATGAGCTTAGCCTTTTATTAGATAAATTTGAATTTTTAACAACTAAAGGACACCTTACACAGGCAATTCATAATCACCTAGAAGGAAACTGGGCAGGAGCAAACTCTCAGTTTAGACCTTTTATTGAGTCTTTATTAATAGATATTTGCAACATTCTTTTACCTAAAAATAATTGTAATAACGCTTCTTCAGCATTGAAAATACTTAGCAAAACTGTAAACCCTCCTTTTCTAAAAAGCGAGTTAAATGAAATTGAAAACTCAAAGTGCAATAAGCCTTTCATAGAAGGATTATGGAAAAGATTACATCCAGAAGGAAATCACCCAGGATTATCAGATGAAGAAGATTCTACTTTTAGATATCACATAACGATTGTATTTGCACACTATTTATTAAAACGATTGGAAAAACGAATTTAGTCTTCAGCCAAAATTAGACAACTTATTACAAATAAACATAAAAGCACAAAAAACACCCAATTCTATATGGATTGGGTGTTTTTTTGGGTGATATTTCTTCAACTATCTGATTTACAGATAGAATTGTGGAGAAGATGGGAGTCGAACCCACTACCTCTTGACTGCCAGTCAAGCGCTCTAGCCAGATGAGCTACATCCCCATTTTATTATAAGTTTCCTTTTAAAACCAGCAGTGGAATTCTACTTTCAAAATCAATTTTTTTAATGCTATTTTGCTCCCATAATTTTGCGAAAAACCCACGTTTTCGTCTGATTACACAAAGTAAATCTGGGCTAATACTATTAAGGTGTTCTAAAACTCCATGATATACTGTTGCATTCTCACTTGTTGTAACTGAACCTGATATTGTTTTGAAATCTTGATGTAAACTATTATCTTCTTCTTTGTTATGTGGAGTAATTACATGTAATAAATTAACTTTCATATTAAAATTAGTAATAAAATCTTCCAAAGGTTTTAACACATCTGGGTTTCTAATTATCCCTGACCTTACTCCTATTAAACCATTATTAAACGGTTTAAATTCATAATTCATTGGAATAATTAACATTGGTAGTTCAGTTTGTTTTACTAATCCCCCTGTTATTGTTCCTAAATATAAAGATGAATCTGCACTTGTAATATTTGCAGATGCAATAATTAAATCAATATTTAATTCTTTTGACGCTCTAGAAATGACATCTAAAATTTTACCTTTTGAAGTAATTGCTTTTATATCAACATTTTTAACAGCTACTTTTGATAAAATAGTACTTATTTCTTCTTTTGTTCTACTTTCTATAACTTCATCAATATTTCTTAGAAGACCCGTTACTTTTGCCGATCCAAAAACCTGAACAACATATATTCGTGCATTTACAGCTGATGCAAAATCAATTGCGTATTGTAACGTATTAACAGCTTGTTCTGAATTTCCAAGAGGGACTAAAATGGTTTTCATAAAATAATATTTTTTTTCAAAGGTATTAATTAATTTAGAAATTCTTTCAAAAAAAAACTTCATTAAATTAATTAATGAAGCTTTCAAATTTATAAGTTAAACCAACAATTAGTATCTGTAATATTCAGGTTTAAATGGTCCTTCAACAGTTACACCAATATATTTGGCTTGATCTTCTCTAAGTGTTTCTAATTCAACACCAATTTTAGCTAAATGTAAACGCGCTACTTTTTCATCTAAATGTTTTGGCAACATATAAACATCGTTTCCATAAGCTTCTCTATTATTCCAAAGCTCTAATTGAGCCAATGTTTGATTTGTAAATGAATTACTCATTACAAAACTTGGATGACCAGTT
>TARA_R110001583_G_scaffold102853_7_pt1 | contig 28477 bp, 36 predicted proteins | sample TARA_R110001583 | Tara Oceans TARA_R110001583 (sample SAMEA4398432) | marine metagenome | biome: Polar Biome; feature: [MES] marine water layer (ENVO:01000295) within the mesopelagic zone...; material: water (ENVO:00002006), including particulate matter (ENVO:01000060) such... | reverse complement strand
TAGAATAACTATTCTCTTCAATCAATGCCTTGTAGCTAACCCTTTATCATCTTACTGAAATCTGCATCTTCAAGTGGAGCGGGTATAGATTTACTAAACTCAATGATCTTTCAATGGAAATTGCTGAATGTGCATCATTTGCGGCATATAAAATCTGATTTTTTTTCAGAGGATAAGCACCCCAGTTTGATTTCTGGGCTCCTTTGCCTAAACGAAATTTAAGAACCATTGCCACAGCAGCGCGTGCGCCAATGCTGTTTTTTTCCCCAACTAAATCTTTCAACCTAACAGATAAGTCTTCTGTATTTACTATGTCTATATTTAGTTTGGTACGCAGTTCTTTATTGTCTCCCTTGATGCCGAATCCTACTTTTTTTATATTTGGATTACTTAATATTTGCATCGCTGAAGAGACTGCAGAAGGAAATCTGGTTGGGAATAAAAACGCCTTGGACTCAGTAGAAAGCTGTATTAACGTAGGACCAGGGCTAATTTCACCTTTACGAAAAATAGGCTTACTTTCAGTATCAAATCCCAGGCAAACTTCATCTTTTAGTGCTATTAATGCATTAGCTGCATCCAGCTCATTTTCAATGATCTTTATATCGACAAGACCTAGCCCAACATACAAAGGTAATGCTCTTATCTGTTCCTTAGTAGGACGCTCCATATTATATCTCTTTAATATCAACACCCCATTAAGAGGCAAAGTAATGTTGGCTAAAATGAGTGAGGTACGAACGTAGCCAACGTTACGTATCTCTATTGAAGTGGAGCGGTTATATAAAGTGCGCTTAACTTATTAATTACTTTAATATTATCCGGTATTGTTCCTATATGATTTTGTGTAAACCAGATAGGTTGAATGCCTACAGAAATTGCAGGTTTAATATCTTTTTCAAAATTATCACCAACCATCGCAACATTCACCGCAGGAGTATTGAGTTTAACGAGAATAGATTTTAGAAATTCAGGACTGCCTTTTGATAAGCCTAAGTTAGCTTTACAAAAATAACCTGATATAAATTGAGATAAACCTACACGGTCGAAAGCCAATTTAATTTCTAGTTCGGTTGAATCGGCAGCACCCGTGGCTATATATATTTGTGAATGTTTTGAAAGCACCTCTAAGGCCTTTTTAGCTCCAGAAACAGCTTCAACAATATCCCAGTCATACATTTTGCCAGTAACACCAGGGAAATCGACCATTAACGTGTCGCCCCAGTCAAATAGGTAAACGTTTATCATCAAACCCCCGTGTTCTTTTTTTTACTCGTTAGCTAGCATTTGAGCGCAATAATGCGACGTGCTTATCATAGCCAATTTGATTAAAATTACTAGAATAATAATTCATAAAACCATGTAAGTATTCAACTTGTGTTGTTATTACATTCTGTTTTTTTGTAAGCTCTTTTTTAAGCTTAGACACATCAAAATGTGATTCACTTTTAGGAAATACTAAATGTATTTTAAAACAAGGCTCTATTTTGGTGAAATTCCTTATTTGTGAACCATAAAAGCAAAATGCTTGTTTAATAATATGATCCTCATTTTTTATGGGGAGTCTCCAAATTGCTGAAGCGCCTACACTGAAACCAATTAGCGTTGTTTGATTGTTGAGAGACACCAATGTTTTTAACACTTTTGAAACGTAGCTATCAAGTCCAACCGTATTAATAAAACATGAATAGGCCTCAGTTTCATTATTAAAAGCCATACTTTTACCTTTGTATGGATCAATAATAATACTTGCCCCTAGTTTATCTTTTAGCTTTAATAAAGCAGGCGTAATACCAAAAACATCTGAAACTAGAATTATACTCATAAATAATTTTTTTTATTTTATTAGCCCAAGGGCATTGCAAGTTATCATTAAAAGATGACTATTCCGTGTACTTGTTTATTTTCTTATCGAGAGTAGACTCAACCGACATTGCTATTTTTTCAATACCATGACAAGGGGTCCATCTTTTAAATTCAACAAAACCATGTTTCTTGTATAAATTTATGGCGGGTAAATTTACAACAGCGGTTTCTACAATAGCTTTTGAAAAATCAATTGTCTCTAGAACATAGCTTATTAATTTACTTGCAATACCTTTCCTAAAATAATTTGGATCAACAGTTAAACTATTAATATCTAAGAGTTGTCCTTCTATAACAATCTCTATAATTGCAGTTATGCATTCACTTTCAATAAAACCATAAAATTGTGTTGTTGAGTTTTCTATATTTTTAACACTTCGCCATAGCGGAGGAAAATTAAACGTTCCTATAAGTTCAGCTTCAATTTTATAAGAACTTTGAAAAACAGTAAAAATATTATTGGCAACTTCTTCATTTGAATTATCAAGTTTTGTTATCATACTAAGCCTATAATAAAAATTTATATTGCTCTCTAACGCCACGTTATTTTTTCATTTGAACGCATTATTATATGCAATTTTGACATGTTACTTAGGTGCAATAATATCGTCTTTGGTCGCTAAATAGATAACATAGATAATACCTAAAACAGGTATTACTGAAAATACAAAGCCCAAAGCACTGGCTTTTATAGGTGAATTCGTTTTGCGTATCCCTAAAAAGTAGCTAATAACTCCGATAATGCACATCACAGTTAAAACCATTAAACCTAATTGTGTAGTACTAAAGTTCATGATGAATACTCAGTTGCCTATAACGAGCTTGTAGAATAACTCGTTTATGATGAATTACCCCATAAATTAAGCGACGAGGGAGAAAAAATCAACTGTTATTTGTTATGGTAAACGCGGGTTAGTAATCGACTTTCACCGTCAATATCGATTGCGTAATACGCACCAAAATGAATAGATACTTTAACCTCTTGTCGCTTTGATTGAAGCCAATCAAGCGGTCATTGAATGATTTTTTGTAGCAAAAGCCACTCAGCATTTTCATGGCGGAGATCAAATACGACTTTAAATTCCGAACAATTGACTTGCCTGAGGTTCACTTGGTTAATCTCCTAGAATGCTAACGAATTAAGAGGCAAAATAGTGGGCTAAAATGTGTAAGTCATTAACAACAGCCAATTGTGTTTTTTACCTTCGAAGCTCTTGTATGTAATTAGTTAACCTTAATAGGGCCTTTGTCAGCTTGCATAACTATTGTATAAGGTAAAGCAATAGTATCTGAGACCGCAGAAAAAGCAGTATCAATAACAACAAAAGGTACATTGTTAAAAGAGCTACCTATATTTACGCTTTTACTTGGCTCTCCATACAAAAGGCAGACGTTATACGAAATACCACTATAAATTCTTGGTATATTTTCACAATAACTTTTTTTCCCATAATGAGAAATATTAATATGGTTTTTTGGTGGATCAATCGTTTTAATTGTTGCACATGAGGATGTACACAAAGCGAATAAAATACATGTGAACCCTTTCATAAATCTATACTCCTTCCGATTCAGCGATTATTTGAATGAATTTTTTCGCTAACTCTGACAATGTATCTTCAGTGATAATCTCAACGTTATTTTGGTCAGCTATATTTCCATGGTTAATTAACACCGTTCTTGGATAACCGTGTCCACCAAATTGAGTGGTAATTTTTTCATGTTCAACACTAATAAAATCTCCTCTTAGCAATTGGACATTAACTTGAAGTACATCCACACCATGAGATTTCATTTTCTGTGCAAAGCTACCAATATGTAGCTTTTGACTTTCTGTGCAATCTGGGCACCATGCTGCTACTACATTCACAACAAAAGTGTCACCCGCAGCCATGCGACGATTGACCTCAACTGGCTCCACTATTTGCAGAAGGCTAGTTGACTGAGTTTTGCTATTAGGGCTAGGCTCTATTGCCATATTTATTTCGTCCTCTCAATTATTTCGGTGCAGCCTCATTAAGAGGCAATAAAATAGTTAGCTAAAATAAGCGACGAAGAAGTAAAAAGTCAGCTGTTTTTAGTTTTTGTTGATTTGTTTAGGCTTTTATTACACCTTGCCAATAACCTACATCCTTCCACTGGTTAAATTTAAAACCAACTTCTTTAAAATGAGCTACTTTTTCTAAGCCAAACTTTTCATGCAAAGCAACACTGGCCTGATTAGGTAATGTAATACCACCAATCACAGAATGTATTGAGCGATGCTTTAACTCTGTGAATAATGCTTCGTACAATTGGGATCCCAAACCATGACCCAACGCGTTAGGCGACAAGTATACGGTTACCTCTACTGAAAAACGGTAAGCAAAACGTTCTCTCCATGTGCTAGCGTATGCATAACCAATTACTTTACCCATATCATCCTCGGCAATCAGCCAAGGCAAATCCTCTGACTGGATTTTACATATACGCTTAAGTATATCTTCGGAGCTTATAGTTTCAGTTTCGAATGTAACGACAGTATCAGAAATATAATGGTTGTATATTTTAGCAATAGAAATTGCATCTTTATCAAGTGCGCTTCTAATCACAATGCCTCCTGAAAGACTAATGCCCTCATAAGGGGCTAAAAATTGTTGGCCAAAATCAGCAAAGCACGAGCATGACTGTTTTTGTCCTTTCAAACGGCCGTCGATAATCAATAATAACATTGTCATCTCTAGGATGCGTTATTGGGGTATAGCCCATGAATACACCACAAGAGAAACGCTACAATTATCTTTATGAACAATATCTTATCAATCTTCGTTTGCAAGGTAAACGTTCTTCAACTATTGACGGTTATTCACGTGCTGTTCGCCGTACTGCCTGATAAAGACATTATTGCGCATGAACAAGACAACGTCACCTTTCGCTATAAATACAGTACAATAAATAAAATAACACCCCGTGCATTGCGAATATTTAAGTTCTTACTGCTTATCCTGCAACATTTTCTTCCTAAAATTCTACAGCAGGTACGTGATTATGGGCTGCTATCTACAGGAGCTAAAAAGCTACGCTTGATTATTTAACTGTTCTTATTACCTGTGCACAGTTGCCAAACAAGGTAACCCTTTTTTCCAATGCTATAGTGTTGATTGTAATCGGGATTGTTTTTGCTGTATTGGGCATTATGCAGTTTGATCAAATTGCGGTATTTCAAGCGGTTGGATATTGGATATTGGATAGTTATTAGTATTTCTGGTTATTTTGTTTACACACCAATCTTGTGCTGGGGAAATAAGTATTTTCAACAAGCTAGGATACACTGGTTTTGGCGGCTCACCTGCTTATCAGTTATTACCAATAAAACCCTTGAATAAAGTCAGCACCACTGCTCATTGCGGTTAAGGCTTCTTTTTCGTTTTCGAACAGCGATGCCATCCATCATTAATTCTTTAAATGCAGCCTTCCTATCATAAATAGAAAAAATAACAGCAGTCCAATTCGCCTTAATAAACCCTAATTGAGAAGGTAATTCGCTATACGTTGTCATCGGTAGCGCCATTGTCTGATTTATTATTTTTGTAAGGATTGTTGGAGTTGTTCAACTTGATAGCTAAAAACCTGATTTAACTTTTCCATGGTGTCAGTAGCAAGTTCAAAGTACACAGTTCGGTCGATAACTATTTTATCCACATCTAAAATATCGTTGGTAATTGTAGTGGTTAAGCAATGAGTGCTGGTTAAGCTTTGCTCGACAAGGTCAACAAACTTTCTTTGTTGACTATTATCTAATAATGTTTTGAGTACTTCTTCTGACACAACAGAGATATGTTGCTGTAAAAATTTTAGTTTGATTTTGTCAACGCTAGAGCAATATTTAATTGTGACGGTTCGAGTGCCTACGGCACGTGATTGACCTACACTTTCAATGATGGCTAATAATTCACGCCACAAAAAACCAATATTTACAAAGTCAGCAAGATACTCTTTCGTCAGAGAATGCTGTTCTGCAACATCTTCTAATAAGTATAAAATGTTAGCAATAATATTAGTGTGTTGTTTAAAGCTATTGTCAGCAGAAATCCCCTTTTGATGTTGAGAAAGCCTTGACCAATGATCGTTAAAACTGAGCCAGCGTCCACTGTAGTTCATGTTGGGTAGTTTATTTAATTTTGAAATTAACGATCTAATATTATTCACTAATTGCCCTAACTCGCGGACAACACTATCATCGCCACTACACAATGCTGCGCTAAGACCTCGATGTTTTTGTAATAACTTAACTAAATCATTTATATTGATAATCGAGTTAACCCCAGTTAGTTGTTTATTAATTAATACCCTTTTTTGTCTTTTTATACCGAATAGCACAGTAATAACTAAACTTAAAACAAGGCCTAAAATTAAAATATTTATCATTATTAATTTTCCTTTAAAGCGATACAGTTAGGTTGATTGGGTTAGGTTTTTAAGATGGAACGCAACATGCTCAGCTTGTTTTGCTATGTCGGCATTAGATCGTGCTCCTTCGACAACTAGTTCTACATGCTCTGAAATTTCTAAGGTTGCTGTTTTTTGTTGATCGGCATTAACAGAGATAACGCTCATTTCTTCCTTAACATTACGGGTTTCTTTTTCAATAACCGCCAAGGCGTTATCAACCGTATTTGATTGGCGAATGCAATGGTGTGTGCGAGTTACCACATCAGCCATGCTTGCAACAATAGTTTGGCTTTGTTCACGAACCTTTGTCACACTCTTAATGATATTGATTGCACTATCGTTACTTTTTTTGGCTAACGCTCTAACTTCTTCAGCGACAACCGAAAAACCACGCCCAAGATCTCCGGCTCTTGCGGCTTCAATAGAAGCATTTAACGCTAATAAGTTTGTTTGTTTAGATATTTGCTGAATAGATTCGGTCATCTTTAGTACTGTTTCACTAGATTTATCCAGTAAAATCATCTCTTGCTGAGTGCGTTTGGCGCAACTTTCCACATGACTAATTTCATTATGCAATGCAGTCACATCTTTTCTTCCCTTTTTAGCTACTAAGCTTGCTTGGTTTGCTGCATCGTGAACTGAATTTATTTTGTCACTAACATCAGCTAACGATTGACTCATTTCAACAATGGCTGCAGCGGTAGAGTGGGTTGAGTCTGATTGTTTTTTTACGTTATCAGCAACTTGATTTGCTGTATGAATCACTTGAACAGATGAATGTTCCACTTCACTCATGCGTGCTGAATAGGCTGTGTTGATACGTGATAATTCTCTATAAGTTCGCAACAACTCAGTTAACGATGAGGAAAATAACCAAGAGCTAGCACCAATGTTACGATAATCAAAATCTTTGGCATTAATATTGGTTAACAGTAACTTAAACTGATTTATTTCATGGGTAATAGAAAGAAAAACCCCACTAAAAATATAGAAAAACACACTACTTAGCACGATAAAGGATTGTTGATTAAAATAAAAATTTGCACTGATACAAAGCATAAAAAGCAGTAGCATAAGCCAAATAGTGGCGTTAAGACCAAGGCCTTTTATCAAATAACCCACGGGGTAAAATAAATGTCTCATCATGTAGGATCTCTAGTTAAAAGGTAATCGATAGGAGTTAAAAAAAATTTTAAGTGAAGTTTTAACGGTTAATATCAAGGCAAAGAATCTGTTGTTTATTTTGTACGTTAAACGACATGGAAAGCGTGATGCACATAACATCTCCGGTTATTGAGCGATACGGATCTGAAATACAGATACGTAGGTGATTTTTTATTGCCTGAATCACATAATGTTTTCGATACCAATTGGCTTTCTCACTTTCTTGCAACTGTGAAAATTTACCTTTTCCTTGTTCTTTATTAAAGACGATAGTTTTTTCAATTTGATCTCCGATATGATCAAGTAAATAACAGCGCTTAGTATCCATTAATAAGCTAAAGTCTGCTGTTGCTTCAGCAAATGTTTTTCCGTGTTGCAGGTTAATAACACACTGTTTGAAACAGTCTACATATTGCTTGTCCTGTTGGTTTTCATTTATTACTCTTAGTTGTTCCATAGCAATAAATTTATTTGACAATTGTTTGAAAACTTTCGACTTATCAAAACCTAATTGTTGAAACACTTGCGGTTTAGCAAAATAAAACCCTTGAATAAAGTCAGCACCACTGCTCATCGCCGTTAAGGCTTCCTGTTCGTTTTCAACGCCTTCAATAACAACTAAACAATTGGCTTGATGTAATACGTTGACGATGCTGTTCAACATTTGTCGTTTAATATCAGATCCTGTAGCACGAAGAATCATTGAACGATCAAGTTTGACAATATCAGGCTGTAAGCTCCATACCCGTTCAAAATTTGAGTGGCCGGCACCAAAGTCATCAATTGCGATCATGCAGCCCATGTCTTTATAGTAATTTATGGCGTCGAGTAACTTGCCTTTATCGGTTGCTGCATCTTCAATAATTTCAACGACTACGTTACTGGCTTGTATATTGAATTTCTCTAATAATTCAGCAAAAAAACTACCGTATTCTCGACCTTTTTCTGATGCAAGCGCTGATATATTGATGAATAACCAACAGTTATCGTTGATTATTTGATGAAAGTTAGCCAGATGAGTAAATCGACAAAGCCTATCTAAGTAAATAGCGTCTTGTTCATTCGTGGGCATAGCTAATAAAGTGAGCGGGGATATATTTTTACCATCAGGTGACGTTGCTCTAACTAAAGCCTCATAACCGATAGTGCGTTGATGGTCGATGCTGTAAATGGGCTGAATAGCTGTTGTTAGGTTTAGCCCTTGATAGTGTGAAATATGTTGACGCTTTGTTTCGCTTAACACCTCTTCAAAAATATGTAGATTTGATACAAAAGAACTATTATTAACGTTTATTAATAGTTCATGTGGCACGACTAGATTAGTTGTCATTAGATGTCATAAGGTATAATCCTATCATTAGTCCATAAGTGTATACCTATGTTCTAAAGCAACTAGCATACCAACTAAGTTTACGGTATAGCCTTGGTTAATTTTATTATAATTCAGTTGGTTATGTTTTTATTTTTATTCATCCATGGTAGCGATAAGTTTTTATTCACACTTTAGCCACAATGAATGTATCAAAGTAGTGCAACAGAGACTGTCACCAAAACGGTGCGACAGTGCTTTTATAGAAAGGCTAGCCTTTGGCGTGGAGTGAGGGGTAATCGCTAAAAGTTAGGCCACTAAATAGATCTGCTATTAAACGCGTTATATTATAGAAAGTAGCATTTTAAAACTCAGTAAAATTAGTAAGAGTGCAAACACTTTTTTTAATATATTTACCGGTAAATGTTGCGCTAACTTAGCGCCGTATGGTGCGGTGAAAAAGCTGGTAATAGAAATTAAAAATACAGCAGGTAGGTAAATGAAACCTAATGTGTATTCGTAGTTTAGGTTAGTATTCCAACCGTTAATTAAATAACCTATTGTTCCTGCTATCGATATAGGCAAACCTATTGCTGCAGATGTACCTATGGCTTTTTTTACATCAATGCCTTTTGATACTAGATAAGGCACGGTTAGTGAGCCACCACCAATGGAAACTAACGCGGATATTGCACCGATTCCGCTAGCAGAAAAAAGTAAGTTCTTATTACTTATATGACAATTATCAGCATTAATCTGCTTTTTGATTAATAGTTTTATTGCCACATACGCCATAAATAACGTAAAGAATATGGCTAAATAAAGAGAACTTAACTGAGAAGCTAAAAAAGTACCCAGAAATGTGCCTACCACAACACCCAATGACATCAGTTTTACTATGGTCCAATTTACTGCGCCATGCGATTGGTGTGCTCGTAAACTTGAAAGGGAGGTGAAAATAATAGAAGCCATTGAGGTGCCTAACGCTAAATGCATTACAGAATCTGAATGTACGCCTTGATGTAAAAAAATTAGGGTTAATAGGGGAACCATTATTCCGCCGCCGCCAACACCTAATAATCCGGCAACAAATCCAACTAAAGAGCCTAATAAGAGAAATGATAATACCCATTCAAACGCTAACACGTGCAATTCCTTAACCGTTATTTACAACAATTTCTCTACTATTTTTATACACTTTGGCGGCATAGATAAATCATGGCTTACATAAGCCATGCTGATAGCACCTTCTTTTAGAATACAGATAGTGTCTAGGAGTTCGGTGTTTGACGTTGATAAATGTTCACCAATTAATCGTCGCACTTGCTGCTTATGATCTAGACAGTATTGTGAGATTTTACTGTTCGGATCGCTAAACTCTGCTGACGTATTGATAAAAAAGCACCCCCGAAATTTTCCTAGCTCAATAGCCGTGTTTGAAAACCAAGCAGATAAGCCATTAAACAGTTTATTCACCACTTCAATGTCAGTGTTGGCTTCTTTAAGGCTCATAGTTAACCAAGCTATAAAATTATCATTACGCTGTTCAAGCGCCGCCAATACTAGCTCTTCTTTGCTAGTAAAGTGGTTATATAAGGTTTTTTTTGCAATACCAGAAACGCTAAGTACTTCGTTAATACCAACAGAGTTAATACCTCTTTCGTAAAATAGCTGTAAGGCGGTATCGATTAATTGCTGACGTTTTTTACTTATATTACTCATATTGCTTAGGTTACTCAGGCTACTTAGTTTTTTTATATTAATTTATGAACATATATTGACATTTGTAGACAAGTTTGTCTATACTTGCCCTGTATGTAGACAGGTCGGTCTACTCTGGTGGTGGTTCAATATCGATCATGTGAGTAAAGCGAGTTAAATAGCGCTTTTTTGAACAAAATATAAGGGTGAGATGATGGGACATAAATTTGCAGAAATAGCGTTCACAACAGCAGTTAAAAAAGTACAAAGTGAACAAAAAAGCAGAGCCGGTTATGTACGTTGGGAAAATAGCCTTGACGTTAATCACCTACTTAGCCAACAAGAAACAGACTTTATTCGTACTAGAGATAGCTTTTACATGGCCAGTGTTAGTGAAACCAACTGGCCTTATGTTCAGCATAGGGGAGGGCCAGAAGGCTTTTTAAAAGTCATTGATGAAAATACAATTGGCTTTGCAGATTATGCTGGTAATCGTCAGTACATCAGTACAGGAAATTTTATAAATAACGATCGTGTCTCACTTTTTCTTATGGACTACCCGAGTAAATCTCGGCTTAAAATTTTGGGTAGAATAAAAACTATAAGTGGAGATAATACTGATGAATTATCTCCCTTAGTAAGCAGCGACTTTAGCGCACGTATCGAACGAGGCTTTATTATTCACATTGAAGGGTTTGACTGGAATTGCCCTAAATATATCACGCCAAGATATACCGAAACTCAAATGAAAAATATTATCGAGCCAATTCAAAAAGAGAATGCACGGTTAAAAACATTATTAGCTCAACAGACACAGAATCAGATAGGAACAAAAAATGAAAGCTGAAATAGAGATGAAAAAACCATTACCGCCTTTTACCCATGTAACAGCGTTACAAAAAATTCGCATGGCGGAAGATGGATGGAATGGACAAAACCCTGAAAAAATAGCACTGGCTTATTCGCAAGACAGTATATGGCGTAATCGAAGTGAATTTGTCACCGGGCGAGAGGAGATCATTCAGCTACTCACGCGTAAATGGCAAAAAGAGTGTAACTACCGCTTAATTAAAGAGCTTTGGGCCTATAGTGATAATCGTATTGCGGTGCGTTTTGCCTACGAATATCAAGATACACAAGCACAATGGTTTAGAGCGTATGGTAATGAAAATTGGAAATTTAACGAACAAGGATTAATGACTCATCGCCATGCGAGTATTAATGATATAAAAATAGCTGAAAGCGAACGAAAATTTTATTGGCCACTAGGGGTAAGACCTTTAGAACACGATAGCTTGAGTGAATTGGGTTTGTAATTATTTTGAGCTATTATATTAAGCTATTATATTAAGTAATAAGTTAGCTAAATAATTTGGTTCAATAAAAAAATTATAACTTTTTTGAAATTTTTTTATTGTTCACACACTCTTTTATCTTGAAGCATATATCTACTCCAACTTAATCGAGAGTGTTTAAATGGAAAGGGTGTGTAGCTTAACTTAATTTATCAAGGAATTATTATGAATACTAAAACAATAGCAACAACAGCAATTTCTAGCCTTTTCGCTTTAGGTGTTTTAACGGCAACTACCGCAAATGCAGTGCCTAACCAACCGAGCGCTTGGGAAAAATGTGCAGGCATTGCCAAAGCAGGTAAAAATGATTGCGGTTCATTAAATGGTAGCCATGGTTGCGCAGGCCAAGCAACATCAGATAATGATGACAATGAGTGGGTTTATGCACCCAAAGGCACCTGTGAAAAAATCACTGGCGGCGTAGTTAAAGCAGAGAAGCCAGCTAAAAATAGTTGATTATACCCATTGGTATACATTTCTTGGTGAAACGTGGCAAAGTGTGTTGCTTACAATACTGCTTGCTACGTTTACCTCATTAATGAAAAGGTGTCATGACAATGGAAAAAATTAAAGGTGTTGGTTTGGGATTACGGCACCGACATTTTCAGGAATTTATTGAAAACAAACCTGATGTCTCTTGGCTTGAAGTTCACACTGAAAATTTTTTTAGTCAACACAGTACCTCATCAAAATATCTAGCTAAAATTCGCCAAGACTATCCCATATCTGCCCATTGTGTCGGCTTGTCCTTAGGCTCTGCAAGCGTGGCATGTCCTGTACGAGAAAAACATTTACAGCAAATTAAAAAAACGATTGATTGGCTACAGCCGTCAATGGTTTCAGATCACCTTTCATGGAGTGCTTCTGATGGTGTTCATTATTTGCCCGATTTATTACCCATTCCTTATACCGAAGAGGCCTTTGAGGTAGTGACTAAAAATATCAACCACGTACAAGATGTGTTGCAAAGACAGATCTTGGTTGAAAACCCGTCGAGTTATTTAAGTTTTAATGACTCAACTATACTCGAATGGGATTTTCTTGCAGAGCTGAGTAAAACCACCGGCTGTGGTCTTTTGCTTGATGTTAATAATATCTATGTCAGTGCTTTTAACCATAATTTTGATGCGTTAGCCTATCTCGAAAGTTTACCCGTAGAGGCGGTTAAAGAAATACATTTGGCTGGTTACAGTATTGATATTATTGAAGGTAAAGAAGTGTATATTGATACCCATGGTCAAAAAGTTTATGACGGTGTGTGGCAATTATATGAAAAAGCGATAAAGCGCTTTGGTGAAGTACCGACATTAATTGAATGGGACACAGATGTACCTGAGTTGTCGGTATTGTTGACTGAAAAAGAGAAAGCAGAAGCTATCATTGCCAAAGTACTTAATGAGCAGGTTGCCTAATGTCTAAACCTATCAAACCTATCAAACCTATCAAACCTATCCAGCTTAGCCAACCGAGTCAAGTGACGACGTTAGCTCAGCTGCAACGTAACTTTATCAGTGATTGCTTATCGGGCAAGCTCAGACAAGATCATAATCTCTTAACAAAAAATATTGATAGCAGTATCATTTCAGCCCAAGGGTTGATGGGCATATATCAAAATAGTGCGATTGCTAATATCACCCATTCATTAATACTGACTTACCCGGTGATTGAAAAATTGGTTGGAGAAGCATTTTTTAGTGCTATGTGCCGAGAGTATATTTTTTTGACCTGGCCTCAAAGCGGTAATATGGACGACTACGGCGTAGAGTTTTCTGAATTTTTAGCCGAGTTTGAACATGCCAAACACCTTATTTACCTTAAAGATGTTGCTCGTTTAGAGTGGGCATTTCATCAAAGCTCATTAGCAGAAGATGCACCTATCACTGATTGGTCGACACTGGCACAAGCGAGTGATATTTTGCAGTTGAAATTTTTAGTGGCGCCCTCATTATCACTGATTAGTTCTACTTTTCCTATCGATAAAATTTGGCACTTAAATCAAGATAACACTCCGCTTGATACCGAAATAGAGTTTGCTGATGAGCAAGATAATGATACTTTTATCGTTTTGTTTCGCCAGCAATTAAAAACAGTAGTATTACCCATAACTGCAGGTGATTTTGCGTTATTAAATGCTTTTGACAACGGAGAAACGTTTGAAAAATCCATTGTTATTGCATCTGCTAAGCAAGCTGGTTTTTCTGTAGATGATAGCCTAAAAAAATTTATTGAGTTGGGTATTATTAGTGGTTTTGTAGAAGGTATTGCGACCTCATCATAAATAACCCAATTATATGACATTAACCTTTAAGGAAAAATATTGAGTACTGTTTTATCTAAAAATGTTATTAATTGTCAAAATGTGCACGAACTTGGGAAAAGGATACTTATCGCATGGCCTGAGTTTGATCTAGAGAGTTTTGATAGCGAAGTAGCTAAAAATATTTCATCTCAAGGGCTCAGTGAGCGTATCCAACAAGTGAGAAAGTCTCTTTTTAATCAGTTACCTAAATGTTATCAACAGTCATTGGCGATACTGTTAAAATCGCTCCCTGGCATATTACCTAACGATGCCTTTGATACTAAATTAGATTTAGCCTCACAAAATGGTTTCATCATGATGTCGTTAACGTCTTTTGTCTCTCGTTATGGCATTGAGCATTATCAGCTTTCAATGGATGCATTAAAAGAAATGACTAAACGTTTCTCGGCTGAAGGCTCTATTCGTTATTTTATTATTAGGTATCCAACGCAGGTATTGGAAACTTTTTCTAGCTGGGTAACAGATGATTCAGTACACGTTAGACGTTTAGTGTCTGAAAGCACTAGGCCTCGACTGCCTATGATGATGGCTTTACCTGAATTTAAGAAAGATCCAAGTCCAATCCTACCTTTTTTAGATAGTTTAAAAAATGATCGTGAATTATTCATACGTCGTTCTGTTGCTAATAACCTTAATGATATTGCGAAAGATAACCCCGACATAGTAACAAGTTTATTAAAGCAATGGAGCCATAATAAATCGAAAAATATGACCTGGTTAATAAAGCATGCGTTAAGAACATTAGAAAAAAAAGGAGATGTTAATGCATTAAAGCTGCTAGGTTTTTCTCATAATCCACAAATTAGTGTTGAACAGTTCACGCTGAAAACATCACAAATAAACTTAGGAGAACAATTAGAGCTCTCAGTACTGCTTAAGTCTAGTGCTAGTAATGAAGAAAGCTTATTAATCGATTATGTTATTTACCATATGAAAGCCAACGGTAAATTGATGCCAAAAGTATTTAAATGGACTAAGAAAAAAACAGCAAAAAATAGCTATTTATGCCTGACTAAAAAACATAACATTAAACCTATATCCACGCGAAAATATTATGCGGGTCGGCATGAAGTTCATCTGCAAATTAATGGTAAGTCCATGGCTAAAATTGAATTTTTCTTAATAATATAATGTCGATTATCACCGCAGAAGTGGTTGTTCTGTGAATTTTTAGTTGATGAAATACACGGTAAATATAACCTTATTGTTGACAAATTATTTAGAATCGAGTTTGATAGCTCATGAAGAGAATAATTATTAGTCTATTTAGTCGGTAGAATTCTAGCAGGTTATTAGTTTTTTCTTTTGATAAAAAATAAAACCAGATCAATAGATTAAGGCCTTTAAGTCATTTATTAGTGCGTTAAGTAATATTTTAAACCTCAACCCCAACAAGCGGAGAAAATACTATGCCCAGATATGTAATAGAAAGAGACATTCCAGAAATAGGTTCAGCCGAGCGTGAAGATCTTCGGGGTGCTGCCCAGAAGTCTAATGGTGTGCTTAACGCAATGCAGGCAGAACAGAAGAAGATTCAATGGGAACATTCTTATGTTGCTGGTGATAAGACATTCTGTATTTACTTAGCTGATGATGTCGCACTTATTGAAGAGCACGCAGAACGAAGCGGCTTTCCTGCTACCAAAGTAACTGAAGTACGGAAGATGATTGATCCCGTAACAGCAGAAGACTAAAGCTTATCGTTATAAATGCTTGCAGTGGCTCTGGCTAACGCCAGACCTCTATAGCAAGACATTACCAACACAATTCATTACCACAGTATCGAAACACAAGTATCGAACGCTTTTAAATACCATTGTTTAGCATCCTTTTAACGTAACTTTTGCTGTTAACGCCGGTAATTGTGAACCAGAAATCTTAGTTCTGCTAAGCCAGTTGTTGCAATCCCTTTTAAATAGCTACCAAAATTAGTAATAGCACTACGAACATACTTAAAAATACCACTTCTCTTTTAGCCATATATATATTCCATTTTATTTTACTTAACTCAAGTTAAGCTTAGGGTTGGTATAATTTTAATCCGTTTTCAACTGAATCTACTATCATTACTTGTTTGACTATTTTTAAATTACATTAGTATTTCAATAAGCTCAGCCTAATATAAGGCTGAACTGTATATTAAAATATAATAAAATCTAATAATTATTTACTATTTTAGAATTAACGCTCCACTGCTAAAGCAACACCCATACCACCACCAATACATAAAGTAGCGATACCTTTTTTAGCATCACGTTTAATCATTTCGTGAACTAAAGTCACAAGAACACGTGCACCTGAAGCACCAATTGGATGGCCAAGTGCGATCGCACCGCCATTAACATTTACTTTGTTGGTATCCCAGGCTAAATCACGGTTCACTGAAATGGCTTGTGCTGCAAAGGCTTCATTCGCTTCAATTAAGTCAAGATCATCAACTGTCCAACCGGCCTTTTTAAGACAACGTTTAACCGCAGGAATAGGACCTGTGCCCATAATTGAAGGATCTACACCAGAATTAGCATAAGCTTTAATTTTAACGAGAACTTCAAGACCAAGCTCAGCCGCTTTTGTTGCACTCATCATGATTACACCAGCAGCACCATCATTAATACCTGATGAAGTACCCGCAGTTACCGTACCGTCTCTTTTAAAAGCCGGACGAAGTTTTGCTAAGCCTTCAGCGGTTACGCCATGCTTAGGAAACTCATCTTTATCGAAAACTACTGGGTCACCACGGCGCTGTGGAATGACAACAGGGATGATCTCATCGTCAAAACGTCCAGACTTTTGAGCAGCCTCAGCTTTATTTTGTGAGGCAGCAGCAAAAGCATCCTGCTCTTCACGAGAAATATCATATTTAGCGGCAATATTCTCAGTGGTAATACCCATATGATAGCCTTCGAATGTATCGGTAAGACCATCGCTAAGCATTGTATCAACCGCCTTCCAGTCACCCATTTTTACGCCATCACGGCTACCAGGTAACACGTGAGCTGATTGACTCATGCTTTCTTGACCACCAGCAATAACGATATCGGCATCACCACACGCTATTGATTGGGCTGCTAAATGAAGAGCTTTAAGACCAGAGCCACAGACTTTACTGATACCCATTGCTGGTGTTGTATGAGGTAAGCCTGCATTTACTGACGCCTTACGTGCTGGATTTTGTCCCATACCGGCGGTTAATACTTGGCCTAAAATAACTTCATCTACTAGCTCTGGCGCAATACCAGTTTTTGCTAGCAAGGCTTTAATTACGGTGGTACCAAGAACATCTGCAGGTACTTTAGCTAATGAACCGCTGAAATTACCAATTGCCGTTCTTCCGGCTGCGACGATTACTACATCTTCCATATCTTTACCTCAATTGATTTGAGCGCAAAATTGCACCGTTTTATAATTTGTAGATAACTTTAAATACGTTAAAGAAATCCACGAGTTTGTCATAATTCAATAATAAAAAACTATCAGACCAAATTTATGTGAAGGGCCCACTCATACGAGTTAACTTATTTCAAGACCCTGTTTCTCTCAATTCTAATCGCTATTTATTCTTAATACAGTGGCTTAGCCAAATTTATTTTTCGGCACAAAACAATATCAAGCATTATTACCAAGCAAGCTATTTTAAAACTGCATTTCTGGAACGTTTTCAGGAATGACAAGCTCACCCGCGGTCAATTCTATAATTTCTTTAACAGAGACCCCCGGTGCTCTTTCAATCAAGTGAAACTTACCGTCTTTAATTTCTATATAGGCAAGGTCAGTGATAACTTTTTTGATACATCCTTTACCCGTTAATGGCAAAGTGCAGTTACTTAATAGTTTTGATACACCATGTTTAGATGCATGAGTCATTGTTACTATAATGTTATCAGCACCGGCCACTAAATCCATAGCGCCGCCCATTCCTTTAATCAATTTTCCAGGGATCATATAAGAAGCAATATTACCATTAACATCAACTTCAAAAGCACCTAGTACGGTTAAATCTACATGCCCACCGCGTATCATCGCAAAAGAGGTGGCACTATCAAATAACGATGCCCCGGTAGCCATGGTAACTGTTTGTTTACCTGCATTGATTAGATCCGCATCTATCTCATCTTCGGTGGGAAATTGTCCCATGCCCAAAAGACCATTTTCAGATTGTAGCATTACTTCCATGCCTTCAGGCACATAGTTTGCGACTAAGGTTGGAATACCAATACCTAGGTTAACGTAATAGCCATCTTGTAATTCTTGTGCGACTCTTTGAGCCAATTGTTCTCGAGTTAATGCCATAAGTATTCTCCTTAAGCTGAACGAACGGTGCGTTGTTCTATGCGTTTCTCAAAGTTGCCTTTGATTAAGCGGTTAACGTAAATACCAGGGGTATGGATTTCATTAGGATCTAATTCACCGGGTTCAACAATTTCTTCTACTTCTACTACCGTGATCTTACCGGCTGTTGCCGCCATTGGATTGAAGTTACGCGCCGTATGGCGAAACACTAAATTGCCATAGCGATCTGCTTTCCATGCCTTTACGATAGCAAAGTCACCGGTAATGGCTTCTTCCAAAATATAATCTCTGCCGTTTATATTACGCTCTTCTTTTCCTTCTGCTACAGGCGTGCCTACACCGGTTGCAGTGAAAAAGGCAGGAATACCTGCGCCGCCAGCTCGCATTTGTTCTGCTAACGTTCCTTGTGGGGTCAGTTGAACTTCTAATTCACCAGACATCATTTGACGTTCAAATTCTGCATTTTCACCAACGTATGATGCAATGATTTTTTTTATTTGACGGTTTGGTAATAATAAACCTAAGCCAAAATTATCAACACCACAGTTATTCGAAGCAACCGTTAGTCCTTTTGTACCCATTTTTTGTATCTGCGCTATTAACCCTTCCGGAATACCACATAAGCCAAAGCCACCCGCAATAACCGTCATGTTATCTTCAAGACCCGCCATTGCTTCTTCATAGCTTGTCACTACTTTATCAAATCCAGACATGTATTTATCCTTGTGAGGTTTATTCTGTAAAAATATTGACTGTAATAATCAATTATGATGAAATATTTATCAAATTAATTTTTTGTAATGATTAATAAATAATTTAAATATTTAAAAAGAAGTTTGTTATGAATAATGCCACGATAAAACAATTGCGAGCCTTTGTTACTGTTGTTGACTCAGGAAGCTTTGCAGAAGCCTGTGTGCTGTTGCATCTATCGCAGCCGGCCTTAAGTATTGCAATAAAAAACTTGGAACAGGGGATGGGGGGAAAATTATTAATTCGTTCTACTAAAACCTCTGTGCTAACGCCAGAAGGGAAAGAATTTTATCCTACGGCAAAACTGTTAATTAATGACTGGGACAATGCATTTAACGATTTGAATGACTTGTTTTCTTTAAAGCGAGGGAAGTTAGATCTTGCCGCTATGCCTTCGGTTGGCAGCAGTTTGCTACCAGGGTATTTAAAACTATTTCGCGATAAATACCCTAATATTAATATAAGAGTTCATGATGTTATAGCTGAAGATGCGATTGCCATGGTGCGGGCTGGTAGAGTTGAACTTGCGGTAACTTTTGATCCCGGTGATTGTGATGATTTAACCTTTTATCCTTTATTTAGCGATAACTTCATCGTCGCTCTTCCTAAAAATCATCCATTGCTTAGCTGTAAAGATATTTCTTGGCAGGCAATTTCTCAATATCCATTTATCGCATTATTAAAACCATCGAGTATTCGTGAGCTCATTGAAAGAACCATTAAAACGAACAATATACAAATAAATATAGAGTTTGAAGCAAATCAATTAGCGACGATCGGAAAAATGGTTGCCGAAGAACTTGGCGTTAGTGTTATGCCATCATTATGTAAACCGCAATTACAATCACAAGGAGTCATGTGTCGCCCACTTAAATCGCCTTTGGTGAGTCGCAGGGTTGGTATTGTCAAAAAGAGACGAATTCCATTATCCTCGACAGCTCAAGCTTTAGTGAACATTATAAAGGCGCATTCTAATAATATGATTGAAGACGATTTGTTATATACCCGCTCCACTTGAAGATGCAGATTTCAGCAAGATGAGAAAGGGTTAGCTACAAGGCATTGATTGAAGAGAATAGTTATTCTATTGTCGAAATCAATAACGCAGGAGATGACCCTTTATCGACTTGCCCGTAGGGAGTGAAACTGCATCTTCAAGTGGAACGGGTATAGTAGGTAATATTAATTGAAGTAATGCATTACCCCATTTTTTGGTGATACTTGTCTTCTTTAGTACTCTATTTTCAATATAACGACTTAGTAATGAAAAAAACTCCTACTTTGTGAGTATGTTTATTTCATCCTTAAGATCTACATCTGAAAAGGGTAATTGCTAATATAATATCAATGAGTATTTTAGTAATATTATATAAAGGAAATAAAATGAAAAGCAAAATATTGGGTATGTCAATTTTAGCAGCGGCTATCTCTTTTACTTCATTTGCGAAAGCTGATAATGAAGTGATGATGCAAGCAGCAGGGCAAGAAATATTTAAAAAGTGTGGTGCTTGTCACTCAGCGGATGGTAGCAAAAATACATTTGGACCTAGTTTAGTTGGCGTTATCAACCGCAAAGCAGCATCTCTTCCTCGTTTTGCATACTCTGATGCATTAAAGAAATCAGGTTTAATTTGGACTGAAGCCAACCTTCGTCGTTGGGTTGCAGGTAATGATATATTAGTGCCAGGTACGCGTATGCGTCATGTTCAAATTACTGATGTGGCAGAACAAAACTATTTATTGGCTTACCTTAAGTCATTATAGTAATGACAAGTATCATTATCTATATGAAAAAAGAGCTTTAAAATTTACTTTAAAAGCTCTTTTTTATGCAAAGATTCTTATATTGTCAGGGTAATATCTGCCGTAATGACGGTTTCTAAAATAGACTAATTTTTTTGAGACTTTTTTTGTTTAAACCAAGTATAGGCTTTATATACAACTAGGGCGAAGAGTGTCCAAAAAACGGCATGATAAAAAGTATGAATTGAACCTTCGCCTAAAGCATGATCAGTATGTGCTAATGCTTGGCCTGTAAATAGGCTAAAGAAGCTGACGAGTATTGTTAAAAGTTTCATGTTAAATCCTTAATTTTCTAATGGGTAAATACGTAAAAAATTTGTCTGTAGTTCTTAGGCGCTTTATTAATGTAATTGAAGATTAGATCTTCAACATGCCTTCTTTTTCAATAAATTCAATTATCTCAGCTAAGCCTTGTTGAGTTTTCATATTAGAGAAAATGAATTTTTTGTCGCCGCGCATCATTTTCGTATCTCTGTCCATCACCTCAAGCGAAGCACCCACTAAATCAGCCACATCTATTTTATTAATAATTAATAAGTCAGACTTGGTAATACCAGGACCACCTTTGCGCGGAATTTTATCACCCGCTGAAACGTCAATTACGTAAATAGTTAAATCAGACAACTCAGGGCTAAAGGTTGCACTTAAGTTATCGCCACCGCTTTCTATTAAAACAAAGTCTAAATTAGGATGTAAATCCTGTAGTTCATCAATAGCGGCTAGGTTCATTGACGCGTCTTCACGAATGGCAGTATGAGGACAACCTCCTGTTTCAACACCCATAATTCTGTCAGCTGCCAGCGCGTCATTTTTAGTTAAAAATTCTGCATCTTCGCGGGTGTAAATGTCGTTGGTTACTACCGCCATATTATATTTGTCGCGAAGGGCTAGACATAACTCGCGTAATAATGCGGTTTTTCCTGACCCTACTGGGCCACCAACACCAATGCGTAAAACTTGTTTTTTCATTTTATTCTCTCTTAAATTCATGTCTTAAAGTTGTTTAATAACCGTTAAACTTCCTGTGTTTGTTAGGAACGAAAAAGTCGTGAATATTGCGTTTCATGCCAAGCGCTGGCCATGGCTAAATGCGGTAAACTGGTGCCGATATCTTCATCAGCAATATGGTTCGATTTTTCAATAATTAACTGTGTATTTTCAGATAAATTAAATAGTAAATTTTGTGCTTGAGTTTGACCAAGCGGCACTAATTTTGTCGCCGCAGCAACTTGGTTATCAATATATGTCCAACAATAACCGCTTTGTGCTGAAATTAAATCTAGCTTAAAAACATAAGCACACAGTGCAAAGGCACTAACAAAGCTGATTTCCTTAAGCTGTATTATTGGTTGGTAAGCGTCGATATTAATATTATCAAGCTGTTTGATTAATCGAATTAACGCTTTACCCATGGCTAAATCAGACAATAATAATTCATGACTTTCTCGACAAGCAATTAAATGGTTATTCCAGTAGTTAAACGCGATTAAATCATACTCAGATCCCTCTGTAGATCCCTGTTGAGACAAAGCGTTAAATAAGCGCTTTAAAATAGCTAAGTCAGTTTGAGCTATCGACTCTTCCAGATTGATTTTTATCCAACTTGATGTCGTTTCAGGGCAAGTTAGCCAACCCATTTCAACGGCGTACTCTAACCCTTGTGAAAAAGAAAAACCGCCAACAGGCAAATTCGCACTACACAGCTGTAAAAGCCGGTTAAGTTTAGTGGGATCTAACGGTGATTTTTCTACTGCGTTAATGTGCATGCGAGTGTCCATGGCTGCCTTTGTTATTACCTTTGTTATACGCACCATTTTCAGGTTCGAAAATAGTAGGCGTATGGTCTATGGTTAAACCATATTTTTCAGCAAGCTCTTCTAACACGTAATCGGGTTTAAAACGTACCCATAACTCACCAATTTGCAGTGATGTATGGCGATTACCTAAGTGATAGCAAACTTTACAAAAGGTTAACCAATCGGTTGCCGTGCATGTAGCGACAGGCTCGGCTTGGCCTTTAATTTCTATGAATAAACCACATTCGGTTTTTAATACTTCACCGACCAATAATGGATGACCGCGTTCCATAAAAATACCAATGTCTAACCCCCCATCAGTTTTACCTTTAATGCGCGCTTTTTTACGGGTGTCTTGATCTAAGGTAATTGAATCAGCGATTTTACTGTGGGTATGATCAAAGCGTTCATAGGTTTGTAACATGTAATCTCCTAATTTTTCTAATATCTAATTTATTTAATAACGCATAATTAATACTACGGTATTGTTCAAAATAAAATGCGAAGACAATGCCGCATAAAACGCTTCTATGACGAACAATTAAAATAAGCAGTAAAGCTGTGCTAGGGGCAGTGACGTTGCCGGCTCACAGGTTAATAACTCACCATTAGCGCGTACTTCATAAGTTTGCGCATCAACCTCTATTTTTGGCTGCCAGCTGTTATGAATCATGTCATCTTTACCAATATTCCGAGTGTTTTTACAAACACCTATCATACGTGTCATGCCTATTTTTTCAGGTACATTAGCGTCAATTGAGGCTTGTGACATAAAGGTCATCGACGTTTTGGCTGATGCGCTACCGTATGAACCAAACATTGGACGGTAATAAACCGGCTGGGGTGTTGGGATAGACGCATTAGCATCACCCATTGGTGCAGCGGCGATAAAACCTGACTTTAAAATCATCGCGGGTTTTATGCCAAAAAATGCTGGCTTCCATAAGACTAAATCAGCCAGTTTGCCCACTTCAATTGAACCCACTTCATGGCTAATACCGTGGCTGATAGCCGGATTAATTGTGTATTTAGCGATATAACGTTTTAAACGGAAATTATCATTTCGCTCAGTATCAGGTGCTAAAGGTCCGCGTTGTTGCTTCATTTTATGGGCGGTTTGCCAAGTACGGGTGATCATTTCACCTACGCGTCCCATCGCTTGTGAATCAGAGGCGATCATACTAATCGCACCCAAATCATGCATGATATCTTCGGCGGCAATACTTTCTTTACGAATACGTGAATCGGCAAAGGCAATATCTTCAGGTATAGACGGATCTAAATGATGACAAACCATCAGCATATCTAAATGTTCGTCAATCGTGTTAATGGTATAGGGCCTTGTTGGGTTGGTTGAAGACGGTAAAACATTGGGCTCACCACAGGCACGAATAATATCAGGCGAATGACCGCCTCCCGCACCTTCTGTGTGGTAGGTATGAATAGTTCGGCCTTTGAACGCACCTAATGTATCCTCAACAAAACCTGACTCATTTAACGTGTCGGTATGTATAGCAATTTGCACGTCGTAACGTTCGGCCACCGATAAACAGTTATCAATAGCGGCGGGGGTTGTGCCCCAATCTTCATGTAGTTTTAAACCACACACACCGGCTTCAATTTGCTCTTCTAATGCGAGGGGTAAACTTGCATTTCCTTTACCTAAAAAGCCAAAATTCATCGGGAAATCATTGGTTGCTTGTAGCATTTTATGAATATACCAAGGACCCGGCGTACATGTGGTGGCTTTAGTGCCTGTTGCTGGTCCGGTGCCGCCGCCAATCATGGTGGTAACACCTGACATTAATGCTTCGTCAATTTGCTGTGGACAAATAAAATGAATGTGTGCGTCGATACCACCGGCCGTAAGAATTTGCCCTTCACCGGCGATAACTTCAGTACCCGGACCCACTTCAATATCAATATTGTCTTGAATATCAGGATTACCGGCTTTACCAATAATGGCGATACGGCCGTCTTTGACACCCACGTCGGCTTTAATAATGCCCCAGTGGTCAAGAATAAGGGCGTTAGTGATCACTAAGTCAACCGTTTCAAAACATGAGGCTTGGCTTTGGCCCATGCCATCACGAATAACTTTACCGCCACCAAATTTTACTTCTTCGCCGTATTCGGTGAAATCTTTTTCTACTTCTAACCATAAATCAGTGTCGGCCAAACGCACACGATCACCGACAGTGGGTCCAAACATATGCGCGTAAGAATTTTTATCAATGCTAGCCATGGTTATAAGTCTCCTTGTATTTCAGCGCGAAAGCCAAATACGCGGCGTTTGCCACGAAAAGCAATGAGTGTGACTTCACGTTCTTGTCCTGGTTCAAAACGAACTGCCGTGCCTGAGGTGATATCTAAGCGATACCCTTTTGCGAGCTCACGATCAAAATGTAGCGCAGGATTAACTTCGTAAAAATGATAATGTGAGCCAACTTGAATCGGTCGGTCACCTGCATTAGCGACGGTAACTTTTAACTGTTCACGACCCACGTTGAGTTCGCGGTCACCACTGTCGGTTTTTATTTCACCTGGGATCATATTGATTCTCTTGTGTTTAGCATTGTTAAGTTTAAGTGGCGCTAACTTAACGTTATTTAAATAATAGGGTTATGAACGGTGACTAGCTTAGTACCATCAGGGAAGGTTGCTTCCACTTGTACTTCTGGAATTAATTCCGAAACACCTGCCATTACCTGTTCCCGTGTTAATAGCGTGCGGCCATAATCCATCATCTGTGCAACAGTTTTACCATCACGGGCACCTTCAATTATTTCCATTGAAATATAAGCCATGGCTTCGGGATAATTTAATTTCAAACCACGGTTTAAACGTCGCTCTGCTAATAAAGCAGCGGTAAAGAGCAGTAGTTTGTCTTTTTCTCTTGGTAATAAATCCATAATATTCTCTACTGTATGGTGTATTTATAAATAGGTGTTTTTAAATAGCAAAAGCAAACAATGTCAATGTTTTAGGTATGCCAGATACGAGGAATATTCGCCTCTTTATTAAGGTATAGCGGTCTGATTTTTTGCCATAACTGAATAAAAAGTGCTTTGCATTCTTCGGCATGCTGACCTAAATAACGTATGACTAATAACTGACGTATTTTACTAATACTAATTTTCTGTTCGGCGTTTTCTTCAATAATATAATCACGTAATTGCCCAATAAGTACTTTGTGCTGAGCTTCAGTAATTAGCCCTTCGGGGGCATAAGCCATAAAGGTAGCAAACACATTATGATTGTTTAAACCTGCCATGTGTTGATGTATTTGATTATCAGGTTTAATGGCAATTCTATCGTGATAAATTAAGGTGTCTTCACAATAAACGCGGTTTAGTTGAGTGTAGCGACCGTTTTTAAAAAATTGATTAGAACGCGGTAAGCCTAAACAGGTAATATCCCAACCTAAATAAGCGCTGTCATTTTTTAAATTTACATCAACGGTGTTAACACCATCTGCCCCTTCATAAACGATAGTTTCTAGTGGAAAATTCTCACATTTTGCTTGTTCAGCTAGAAAAATCTCGCAATGTTGAACTTGTTTTGAATCACCAATTGTTAGGTCTTCTCGTGCGCGATAAAAGCGATTAGCACCGGGCGTTGTCACCAAACTGTGGGCTTGTTCATTTACCTGGATATTTATTCGCAGCTCATCACCTGAAACAATACCAGCTGGCGGATGTAGTAAGTAGATATGTGCGCAATCTGGCCCTTCAGGATAGAATGCTTTTTGCACCGTTAACGGGCCATTGCGTATAGTACGCGTAAGCTGACTGCCACTTGTCGTTAAACTAAACTCTAACGATAAGCTAGCAAGCCATGCATTTTTAGGCGCACTAGTAATCGTTAAATTATTAGTTGCTGTATTCATTACTGAATTAAGCGCTGTGTTGGTTGCTATGTTAGTTGTCATTGTTGTTTTGGCTACTTTCCATTCTAACTTCAGTTATAAAGTGTTTTAATTTATTTAACTAAACCGCTAAGTATTTACCGACTAACTCATCGGTTAATTCGGGCATTGCACCTGAGGCGATAACGTGGCCTTTTTCCATCAAAATAAACGCTTCACCCACAGCGCGAGCAAAGGGCAATTTTTGCTCAACAAGTACAATAGTAATACCGTGTTCTTTATTTAATTTTAATAAAACATCACGAATTAACTGTACAATATTGGGTTGAATACCCTCGTTAGGTTCATCAAGAATTAAAATATTTGGGTTTAAAACAAGCGCACGCGCAATCGCAAGTTGTTGTTGTTGTCCGCCAGATAAATCGCCACCACGGCGGTGAAGCATTTCTTTTAATACCGGAAATAAGTCATAAATGTGCTCCGGTATTATTTTACTTTTTTGGCGTTTACAATTAAGGCTGATTTTTAAATTTTCTTCAACGGTTAACTGAGGGAATATATGACGTCCTTGTGGCACATAACCTACCCCTAATTCAGGGCGTGCTTCCACCGATTTTTTTGTCATATCTTTATCGTTAATAACAAGGCTGCCTGAACTAATCGGTAACATGCCCATAATTACTTGTAACAAGGTTGTTTTACCTACGCCGTTACGTCCCATAATGCAGGTGCGTGAGCCCTTTTTTATTTTAAGGTTGAGGTCCCATAAAATTTGTGTGCCACCGTATTTTTGATTTACTTCTGTTAATTCAATCATTATGAATTATCTCCCTTTTGGGTGGCTGCACTGTTATTAATACTACTATCAACGCCATCATATTCAACACTGTCTTCTCCGTCATCTTCACCGAGATAAACTTTAATCACTTCAGGGTTTGATTGTATTTCTGACATTGTGCCTTCTGCTAATACTGAACCTTGATGTAATACCGTTACTTTGCGGGCAATTGAGCGAACAAAGGCCATGTCGTGTTCAACCACCACAACGGAATGTTTGCCGGCTAATGAGGTTAATAATTCTGCAGTGCGCTCAGTTTCTTGTCCGGTCATGCCGGCAACAGGCTCATCAACAAGTAGCACCCGAGGCTCTGCTGCGAGTAACATGCCAATTTCTAACCACTGCTTTTGACCATGAGATAAGCGTCCGGCAGGGTAATAAGCTTCTTTGACTAAACCTATGGTAGTCAAAATTTCGCCAATACGATCTTTTTTCTCTCCCGAGAGTTTGTGAAACAGTGACGTCCAAATTCCTTTGTCACCGGCTAAGCTAAGTTCAATATTTTCAAATACCGTTAACGCTTCAAATACCGTCGGTTTTTGAAATTTTCTGCCAATGCCTGCCATCGCAATCTCAGACTCATCAAGTTGTAATAAATCGATTTGTTGACCAAAATTCACTTTACCTTTGTCAGGACGAATTCTCCCAGTGATGACATCCATTAAGGTGGTTTTACCCGCGCCGTTAGCGCCAATTAAACAACGTAATTCACCGTCATTAATATATAAATTTAAGTCGTTTAATGCTTTAAAGCCATCAAAGCTAACGCTGACATCTTCAACATATAAAATAACGCCATGACGTGTATCCGGCTTAATATTTTCTCTAGCGGTAAGTGGACTACCTGATTTATCAACAATCATTATTTAGCCTCCGCGTCAGATGATTTTCTGTCATTTGCATCATCTTTATTCTCTTCGCCTTTAAACATTGATAACTTGTCAAAAAGATTAGGTAACATGCCGGCTATACCTTTAGGTAAC
>TARA_R110001583_G_scaffold46538_3_pt1 | contig 28502 bp, 28 predicted proteins | sample TARA_R110001583 | Tara Oceans TARA_R110001583 (sample SAMEA4398432) | marine metagenome | biome: Polar Biome; feature: [MES] marine water layer (ENVO:01000295) within the mesopelagic zone...; material: water (ENVO:00002006), including particulate matter (ENVO:01000060) such as...... | reverse complement strand
CGACCATGTTTCGTTTGTTTCATAAAATTCAGTTCATCGTGTGCCATTTTTTCCTCAATTGGTTTTCTTGTTTTTTGTCATTTCGAAATGCACAATGCATGGACGACAAACAGTTGCAAAAACATTGTTGTCCTTTTGTAATGAGAGAGTTTGACCACCCTCATAAGATTTACTCACCACTTTTAATCCGAAATCTATGTGAAAAACTTCATCGACATTGCCGTTTCCAGTTGCCAAAGGTTTGCCCCAAGATATCGGTTCGTCACAACGGTGACAACTGTCTTGAGCATCCCACATAGGTTTAGTGTGTACCATCTTCATTCTCCGTTGTTTGTTGATAATGCATGGATAAATGACAAACTAGAACAAGGAGTTTAACATAATAATCCTGCGTTATACCTAGATATTCCTTCACATCTTCAGGGTGTTCTTCCATTGCCCATCTTGCCATAGACAATAAATTAGAAGTGTCCTCTTCGAAAATTTCATATAAACGCATCATTTCCATATTCATAGCATATCTATTTTTCAGAGAAAGTAAAGGACTCAGAAATTAAAGTTTTGTATTTTGTAGTGCTCCAACCATGAGACCGATCTATATACTGGATAGGGATATCAAGGTCGTCCCCTGTAAATGATTTATCTATGTAATCCGTTCCAAGGAAGCGAACATGGATCTCTACTTTTTTCAATAATTCTAAAAGGTCTTTTTCCAGTCTATAACAAAGTATACCGTCAACTTGTCGTAAAGAGTATAAAAGCATTTTTCTTTCTTCTACTGTGTGTATGGGTTTTAATTTATGTGGTCTTTCGATTGATGGGTCTTCGTGCAGTAAAACAAGCAATTTGTCACAATAGTTTTTACAATCATTAAACATATGGATATACCCCATATGGATGATGTCAAAATTACCTGCAATTATTCCTATTTTCATTAAATAGCTCTTCTTGTAGTTTACTCCAATCGTAGGGTGCTTTCAACTTTAGAAGTGGTTCATGTTTTAGACCATTGTCTAACACTTCCCTTGCCTCCATACCAGAAAAAAGATACATAATTCTTTTATCTGTTCCCACTAATATATACGTGGGAAGCCCAGTTCGACCAAATTTAATCAACCAAGCGACCTGCTCGGCAGACAAATTAACTTTATTCCCTCGAGCAATCTTTAATTCAACCCAACAACACTGACCATTCAATACACCGAATACATCTGGAATCCCTCTTCCTGTTCCCCCAGTTTCTATTCTTTGCCAGAGCGGTTCTTTTAAGTTTCTTTTAAAGGTTTGCCAGAGACTATTCTCCCTCATTTTGAAGAGGAATGGTTTTTATTTCGTAGTTTTCAGACATCCATTTTCTTAGTAATTCGTGTCTTCGACCACCCTGTATTCCCAATTCTTTTAAAGACTCTTCTTTATGTTTAAAGTTTTCAAACCCTTTGTAATAGTCCCCCTCTCCTAAAGTGCATCTTCTAATGATTTGCCAAACTCTTTGTTTTGTGATGTTGTACCGTTCAGCAAGTTGCTCCATTGTTTGTTTCGTCTCTACATACTCCCTATAGATCGATTGATTTCTTTCTAAATAAAAAGTTGCTTTATCCCTGTCTATTCCTTTCACTGAATACCTCCAAATAAGATTTAGTTGCGGATCCCCAAGTTTTTCCTATTTCTGCATCGACCAGATTTGGGACTTGTATCTTGACACATTGTTCCATTATTTCTTTGATTCGCTCTATCTCTTTCTTTGTTGATACTCCTAAATCCAATTCATCGTGAACTTGAACATAGGGAACATAACCTTCTTTCCATAAGTCTAGCATCGCTTTTTTAGTCATGTCCGATGCTGAACCCTGTATAAGCCTGTTAAGTGCTTTATATGTGTATGCCCTTTCTAATTGCTTCCCTGACCATTTCTCAATTGCTTGGTCGTAAGGCAAAGGAACGCTTCTTTCATTTCTGGGTTCATACAAATTAAATCTACATTTTCTTCCAAGAAGTGTTGTTATATATCCTTTATTAGATGCTCTCCTAGAACAAGCATTAGAAAGACCTCTAATGAAAGGAACTCTAGAATGGTATTTAGAAAATAATTCCTCTGCTTCAAATTCAGAAAGACCAAGAGCATCGGTGAGTTTCTTTTTACCCATTCCATAACTAAGCCCTAAATTGATCATCTTAGCCTTCTTTCGATCAATGCCTGCCATATCTGCTACAATCTGGTGGAAGTCTGCATCTTCGTTCTGATACTGCTCCACTGCTCTGTCTGCACCAGTTTGTCTTGTTAGGGCAGAATAATGCACTGTTAATCTAGGTTCTTGTTGGCTATAGTCAAAAGCACCCCAATAATCATGACCGTCTGGTATAAATAATCCTCTGATTAATGAACCAATTTCGGGGTCTCTTGCTGGAACCTGCTGTAAATTAGGACTGCTGTAACTAAAACGACCGCTCACAGTCCCACCGTTGTCTGACCTGAGTGGGTTTATTTGAGCATGTATTTTGCCTTTATGGAGATGTTCAAAAATCATCTTTTCAATGAATGTGGTTCTTGCCTTATTTATTTTTCTTGCTTTGACAATCATTTGAGGGAGCTCGTGTGTGTGTCTTTCTAACCACTCTGCCGTAAAACTTGCAGTGTTGGTTCTAGGGGTTCTAGGGTAGGTCAGTCCGTTTTTATCAAACACCTTTGCAATAGACGCAGAAGCCCATAGCTCTACCCGACCGCCAAATTTTCTATTGATCTCTTTAAGCAGTTGCATCTCTTTACTCTTAAGCTCTTCTGCAGTTTGTTCTGCCTTGGAAGAGTCGATCAACATTCCATTCCACCTCATTTGTATAAGAAGTGGTAAAATACCGCTTTCTAATTCGTAGATTTGAGTGAGGTTCTGTTTTACTATCTCTTTTTTCATTTCTTGCCATAGTTTCAATGTCAATACAGCATCTTGCTCGGCATAGGGTCCAACATACTTGGAGGGCAACTTCCACATCTCTGCTTTAGGATTGATCCCCCACTCCTGTGCTGCTTGTTTGAGTAGAGTTTCATCCTTTCTTTCACCACAATACTCAGCACCAAGTGAGTCTAAGGAGTATCGATTTCGATTTTCATTTATGAGTGGGGCAGAAATCATAGTGTCTTGTATTTTGCCATTCAGCTCTATTCCCTCTCGTTTTAACCAACCAACATCGTACAAAGAATTATGAAAAATTTTATCACCAGTTCCCTGCAACTGAGTTTTTAGCCAAGCCAAAACAAAAGACCTATCAAGGTTTCCCCCAGCTTCATGTTTTATAGGTAGATATCCCGACCAACCCTTGGTTGCTACGGCTATGCCCACGACTTCTCCATCCCCAGTAGCCCATCCTGGTCCTCTTTTCATTAAATTAGGGTCTCTGGTCTCAAGATCAACAGCTATTTCTTTTTCGTCTGTGAGATCGGGGAGTAAAGAGGGCGGTGCCCAATCAGATTCGCTTTGAAACATGGGTGTCTGTTGCATGTTTATACTCCAAACTTTGGTAATTCTATTCCCTCAGTCATTTCGTCAGGGATGGGCATACGGAGTTCTGACTCCCTCTGCATCTCCTCCTCGACCAATAGTAAATACCTGCGTAAGTCTCGGATGTCGTCTAATATACCTTCTGGTCTATTGTCGTCCTGTATTGCCTCAAAAATATCCCAGCCATACTCATTTGTTTTATTTTCCAATCTGTCCCATTTACGGGCTAACATCATAAACGCACCAACACCGCCACGCTTTTTCCACGAGTCACCATATGACTCTTCAGCTTTAGCTAGGCACTCAATATCCTCTTCTGTTAGTTTTCTAAGGTTTTCTGGTTTCATTTTTTTCTCCTTTATCTTGCATAAAAATTATCCTTACATATTTTTGTGAATGAACACCAACGACAGGCAAACTCCGAAGGAGTTGTTTTGAACTCCGTGTCGGTTGTCATAGTTAATGCTCGTTTATGAAAATCTTCTTGAACTTCTCTTAGCTCTTCTCGACCAAAATGGTAGCGAGTTATTTTGTGATGGTCTAAGTACCAAAGTTCTGTGTCTATTGTCTCCAGTTCTGGGAACCTGTTGAAAACACAACAAGCATACAGAGAACACTGGTTTTTATACCCCTGATTATTTTCTTTGTATCTTCCAGTTTTAAAGTCGATAACTTTTGCATAAGACCCCTGCTTAACAAACGCATCGACAATATACCTGCCCCAAGTGTCTTCACCGTCCCAATCAGTTTTCTCCCAACTTAGGTTAAATGCCCACTGCTCTTCTACAGAAACGTCGCCCTCTTTAAAAGACTCTTTTAATTGCTCGAAACCTTCATAAAACAAATAAAGTTCTCTCGGCATTTCCTCTATTTCGCCCTTGATGTATTGTTCAGCCAGAGTGTGTATCTTTATTCCTCTTTCTGCTGCTGGGTGTTGGTCTTCCTCTATCTTTTCTATATACCGATAGAATGCTCTCTTAGGACAGCTCTCGTATGTCCCTAACCGACTGTTTGACCACCTAGTTATCACTCAACAACCTCCGTTCCAACCATTCTGTACAAGCAACTCTCCAATCAGAAGCAACACACATACTGACTGTTTCTATAGCTTTTCTTGTGTGCCCATTCTTATGTTCCCAGTATGCCTTTGCTATGGGTTCGGCAACTAAATCAAAATAAGGGTCGTCATAGTCTGCAGTGTAGTGTTCTTCTTTGTGTTCTTCGTTTCTTATGAATGCATCAGCCAGAAACCCATTCAATATTTCTAACCATTGCTCGTGGTCAGTGAACTCTTGAATCATGCCTGGACCATCAGAACTGACAGATTGGGTGTTATATCGACCACCAAGTATAAGAGAAGAACTGTTGAAAACATCTATATCAGGTTGTTCTTGCTCTACTTTTGTATACACATCTTCGTATGCGTGGAAACTATCGCTGATTTGAGTGTACCTTCCGATTCCCACACCAACGGAGTATGCAATAAATTCTTGAAGCATAGACATGTGAACTGCATTTGCTCCATAAGCACCCCAAATCATATCATTACTGCGACAACACACAGTCATGTGCAGGTTTTTATCTCTGATTTTAAAATAAATATGAGTATTACAAGGGACATCCCTAGCGTCTGATTCACCCATATAAAAATCTCCCGCAGGATCCCACATTCCTAAAACAACCCTTCTGTCCTCTGGAGAAGTTTTTAATCTATTTATAACATTTAATATTTGATCTTGAACAAAGTAATTTCTCCAACGATACCCATATGCACCATGAAGTGTCTCCCCATCGTCGCTAAATGTTTCCATTCTTTTCACATAATAGCTGATACTTTTAACATCGTTTCTTCCATCTAGCATCCACAACGCTTCCATGAAATGAAAAAACGGATTTGCATCCCTGGCAGGAGAAAATAGCAACCTTTCGTATGGCTTTTCATAAACAGTTGTGACAGGCTCAGGGTACTCAATAACCCTTCCTGCACGACTCTCTCGCCAAACTCCACCATCTCTAAGCAACTGTGTGCCCAATATAAGGGCATCGTTTACATTTCTTACTCTAATTACTTGCATTGTTTTCTCCTTTAATTGAAGCCAGTGCTACCAAAACCACCTTCTCCTCTTTCTGTAGTTTCGCTAAATTTAGGAACTAAATCCCAATCTACATGATGATAGCTTACTACCACTAATTGTGCTATTCGATCACCAGCGTTAATTTTAAATGGTTCTGGGTGTCTAGAATTATTGGTTAAGTTTACTATGAGCTCTCCCTGATAATCACAGTCTATGATTCCCACTAGATTGGTCAAATGAATTCGTTGAATGCCCAAACTTGAACGAGGTGCAAGCAGTCCAAAAGAACCGAAAGGCAAACTCACAGCAATGCCTAAAGGAAACTCCTCTTGGTCTCCAGGATAAAGTTCAGCGTCTTTAAGTGATCTTAAATCCAATCCTGCAGAACCCATTGTTGCAGATTTTGGTAAACTACTTACTTCTTCTGGCTTGAGTATAACCACTTCTACAGGCAACATCATACTTGCTCTCCGAAAAATTCATTAATGACTTTTTCTGCTTTTGCTGTGGTCTTAGGGTCTACAGTTCCTGTTTCTAGTTTGTTATAGAATCCTGTAGGAAGACCATTCCCTAAGTCTATATATTCTTGCGCTATTTTTTTCCTCTCAAACAATGGAAGTAACTCCAAATTATTTTCGTAATACTCCGTTGCCTGATAGGACGATAAATTGATGGTGTTTTCAACAATTTCACCAAACTCTTTTGGTTTCGCATCAAATGGAACCATGACATAGTTTTTATTAGGTGTGAAAATTTCACCCTCTCCCTCAAGGTTTGTGGAAATACCTAAATTCCTAGCAATAGGGATTAGTCCCCTCATTATTCCATCAACCACAACTCTGTTGAAGTGGTCGCCAATTTTAGCATAATTTTTAGACCAAGAAGGATCGATAACACAACGCAGTGTTTTCATCCTTTGGTCGACTTCTTCTGGGTGTATATACCCTAACCATTCCATACCTTTTTCCAGTGCAACATCCCAAATCTTTTTCCCCATGTGTTGTTCCGAGATATCTGGGTCGAGCTCCCTTGAAACGAAATACTTTTCTTTACACTTTTCTTTCGAAGTCATGTACCGATATTCAATACCACCACCAGCAACGTACTTTTCAATGTTTCGATCCATATGGGGAATTGCACGAATTAAATCATCAACATGTTTCCAACCTTTGAATGTTTGTAAGGAGAGAAATCCTCTTTTGCGAGCATCCCAAAATAAACCATTTGCAGGTTTAACATCCCTAAGGTCTTGTGGGTTAAGTATGAGCGCCCTTGGTATTTCTATAACATCTGCACCATGATAAGCACAGGGATGCACACAAGCCAACCCATTGAAGTATTCTTTTACATTTTGAATCCAAGGATAACTTTTTCTTAAATTTCCATCATGAACTATACCGATTTGTTTAACACTCGGCGACAGGTTATACACCTCAAGCCAATCTAAGTTTCCTCTGTTCTGTTGTTGTTTAGTTGGTACAGGCACTTCCCATATAATAAGGTCATACCCTTCAGCAAACTGTTTCCATTTGTTTATGTTATATTGCCCCTTATACGCAAACCTTTTATCAGAGGGGAAAATCCAACCAGCTTTCTGATGGTACAACATTCCTAGCTGGTTTTTAGTAAACCTCTCTGGGAACTTTGTTGTTCTGCCTTTGACCTTATCCTTCCAAAGAAGCTGCACAAAATTAACTTCATGACCAAGTTCAATGAACCCTGAGATTAAGTTTTCTATGTGGTTAACAATCCCTCCAGGATTGTTGATGTCGTACAATGTTATTAATATTTTCATAATTCTAGTTCCTTTATTCTTTCTTTTACAGTTCCCTTACCTTTTTTATTCCGATGTAGGATTAATGTTGTGATGTGCCAACTAAAACGAAAAGAAGCATGATAATGCCAGTCGCTAAATAGTTTGGCAGTTTTTATTCCTAAATCTCTGTACCCTTTCTTACCGAGGTGCAGTTCAATTGCTATTTGCTCAACATAATCAGGTATTTCTTGTTGAAATATAAAATCATATTCCCCACCTTCTACATCGACTTTTAATATTTCTGGTTGGTGAAGGTCTACTCTGTCCCAAAAATTCATAGCATCCACTGTGACCTTTTCTCTTCCTCGGACGGGCATGTGAGTGTGGCATGTTGGATACTTTTTAGACAAATAAAAATCAACAGTATCCTCTTTGTTTCCTGTGAGTGCAGAGTTGTATAGTTGTGCCCACTGCATTCTTGTGGATAAATTTTTCTCTAATAATTCGAAACTTTCTCTGGTTGGTTCATAACACCAAACATGTTTAGCACCATACTTTATCGCTAAGTCTGCAAAACAACCAATGTGTGCACCAACATCCATTACAGTTTTATTGTCAAAATCTAAAGACTTATACTGAGTTTGTTCCCCTATAACAAAGAGTTCACCAAGTTCGGGTCTATACCAAAGACCAGACTTCTTGTCAAAAACTGTTTCTGCTGAAGCTTCTTTTTCACTTATGGTCATATCGTTTTCCTGGAAATATACATATAAAACTTAAATTAATAGAAGGGTGTGGGTTATGGACTCTATGGAAATCACCGTCGTCTATTATAACAATGTCTCCCTCTTTAACCTTTATGACCTCGTCGTTTGACTCAAGGTAGCCCTCCCCTGTAGTAAATATATACACTTCTTCTTGACCGCTATGTGAGTGTCCTGTGGTTTCTTTCTCAGGCTTTAAGCAAGTCTTACTGACTACCAATGTTTCTAGATCGGTGTTGTCTTCAACGAGGTATCGCTCGTCTTCTTTTACTGTTTTAAACAGGTCTGTGATATTTAGCACGTGGTCTCCCTTGGTTTAATCTGGTTCGTTCATATTTATCAAACTCACACAATGAATGCTCTATGTCTCTCATCTCCAATGCTGGAACATGGGGTTCTAGCATTTCGACCGAAATGTCCAATAAATCCATCATTTCATGGTTTGACTGTTCATTTTTTAATGGAGTTTTTATGTCCCTTTCAAAAATTCTATTTAATCCTCGTTTTGCTCCTGGACCAGCGTTTGCCCAAGTCATTATGTCTTTTGCTTGATTTAAATGTTTAGTGTGTCTTAAATCTGTGACAACCTCGTATGAAATAAACTTTGCGAAACCCTTATATCTTAAATACTCTCTCCAAGTATTTTCAAGTGAATCGTTGTCTATTTCGGGTTGGTCTTCGTACAAGGGTGTTAAAATCTTATCTATCGTTTGGTCTATTTTTGGACCACCTAGCGTACCAGTTAACATGTATGCACCAGTATACACTTTTTCTTTCTTAAGTTGTCTGGCTCGCATGACATTTTTAGCATGCTCTGGGTTCCATTCCTCAGGAAAGCCAATCTCTGATAGTGTCTCTGTCCAGTTGATCTGTCTCGCCATTGCCATAGCAAAAGGTAAGTTGGGGTGGTCGGCATATGGTTCTCGCCAGTTTTCACGAAGCCATATAGTAACTGTGTCTAATTCTCTAAACACATTACAAAAACTATAGGTTTGTAGTATTTCGTCTTCTGTCCAAGGGAAAGACATGCCTGTCTGCCTGTTTAAATAAATCTGGTGTCTTTCGCTTATGAATTTAAAAAAGTCTTTCATGGTGTCCTTTATCATATCTCATTCGCTTTACTTAGTAAAGGGGTTAATTAGAAAATTATTTGGTAAAATTTATTCGTGGTGGGTTGGATTATGCATAAATTCTCTCTCGCCCTCGTGACCGCCACATAAAATGTTCTGTTTTCGTTGTCGGAGTTTTTATACAATTCTTTCCAAGTGCTGTTGGCTATGTCCGTCATGAGTAAAACATTATCTGCTTCCCCACCTTTTGCAGCATGAATAGTGCTTAACTTTATCCTAGGAGAACTTAGCTTCTCCTCTTTCCTTAAACAAGAAATTAAATACTCCTTTTCCTCTGCTCCGACACGATCAAAAACCTCATGCCAAATACCATCAACCAATAAACCGTGTTCTTTCCTTAATTTATCCATACTAAACATCTCTTCTTCTGAAGCATTTTTTAGATTTTTCTTCCCCCTTTCTATGCCAATTTTTGAGGAAATAAATGAATAAATTGATTTAACTTTATCTAAAGTGACCACTCCTCCCTTTCTTAAAGTTTCCCAGGAATAAATAGCTTCTAATAGACTGTTTCTCACTGAGACTTTGTTGCTTCTCTCGTACAGAACACCAACTAATTTTAAATGATCTTCAACAGAATTTAATAAGTAGTTGTTTCTTCCCAAAACTAACCAATTCCCTTTTGTTAAATCAATATGCTCGTATGAAGTTTGAAAATCAACAGTTCCCTCTCTTTTTTGTGGCTTCCAAACCTTCTGTCTTCTGTTTTTAGTTCTTTGTATGATTTGGTTAGACAATAAATGTATCTTCTTAGGAACTCTGTAAGATTGTGTTAGTTGTATTTCTTTGCCCTTTAAGTCTATAAACTGTTGAACATCTGCACCTGCCCACTTGTAAATAGCTTGGTCGTCGTCTCCTGCGATAAAAACTTCCCTTGAAGATTCTGCTAATTTACGAATACACTTCCACTGCAGAGAGGAAAGGTCTTGTGCTTCGTCTATAAATAACACATCTAGGGTTGGGATGTTGCTACACTCTAAGAACTGTTCTAACATGTCTGTGTAGTCGAGCAAAAAACGAGTGTCTTTATACTTTCTGTATGAACTACAAAACCACTCAAAATGGAGCCATGTGTAGTTGGGGGAAGTAGAAGACCATTCCTGTTTGAAGGGTCTTGTTTTATTTCTAGCTATGTTTTCTAAAAACAACATTTTATCTGCTTTTGTTAATGTTTTTATTTGCCCCTCAGACATGTTCCAAGAACCTGTTATCCTTTCTCCTAAAAGTTCTCCCAACTCTTTAAAATGTTCCCCACCTATGACGTCCGACCTTTTAAGATTAAGACACTTATAACAAAGAGAATGTATTGTCCTGAAATAGGGTAGTTCGTCAGGATCTAATTCAAATTTTGAAATCGCACGGTTCAGTGCTTCTGTTGCAGCTTTTTTAGTAAACGCTAAGTACCCAATTCTAGAGGGGTTAATACCTTGCTCTAAATATCTTTCTGTTTGGCTTAAAAGAAACGTGGTTTTTCCAGTTCCTGGTGGACCCACAACAATATTCCACATTAAAATTCTTCCTGTTGCATTTCTGGGACCACCAAAGGTTCTTCGTCGTATTCAAAGGATGGTATTTCCCAGATGTTACATCCTCTCTTTCGTATATTCCAAAAATGCCTTTGCGCACCTATGTCTCGTAACCTTGCAGCAATTTTATTGGTGTTCATCTCTGTAAATCTATGCTTTATAAGGTAGTCTTTTAAATCTTTCAACCTGAAGTAAGAACTGTTTTCATGATTCCATGGTTTTCCTAATAATATTTCTTCTTTGACGGATGCTTGTGCTAAGTCTGTACAAAAAGACTCAAGAAGTTCCATAAACTGACCCTCTATAGAGACATCTGTTCCAACCTCTATGATTTCCATTCCATTATCCATTAAATGTTGTATTAAATTTTGCCATTGCCTTTCGTTCAGTCTCGGTGGCATCATATTTAATTGTTCCATACAAACTCTTTGAAACCGCATTTGGTTTTGAAGTTCCTCCGTGGTGAGTTCTAACCTCCTATCGCTGACAGATAGAAACCAAAGAGGAGGATCGGTGTCTAGTTTGGCTAAACTTGAAAAGGTTGGTGAACCCTGATTACCACCTACACCATGTTTACAACTAAGACACTTACTTCTGTTGCAATAAGAACGGATTGGTTCGTCAGAGCAACGATAGTTATACTCTTTCTTTTGTAGTGTTTTTATCAAACCTAACACTTCTTGTGCAGGCAGAGGTGGGTTTACATATTTTCGGTTATAGTCCTCAATCTTTTGTTCCCAATCATCGGCAAATGCTTTTTTCAAATACACCCCAACATTAAACAATCCATTGTTTCTTGTTCCTTCTGGGAATCCCTGCTTCAACAGTACTTTAAGACAAGGCGGACCACCGTCTATGTCTTTAACTTCTGGGACTTTGATGTCGACTAATTGTTTTCTAGAAATTTTACGAGACTCTACAAAGTCTAAAAAGTCCACCATAGAAAGAGAATCTCCTTTATGGTTAAGTCCATATCTTGTAGATCCGTCGCCACCAAAATATGGCATGTTTAACCAAGAACCGACATCGTTTCTGTCTACTAAAATTTCTCTCTGCTTAGGGTATATTTCTACACCACCATGACCCAATGCAGCAGACAATTCTCTTAGTTTATCTTGCATGTCTCCTGCAGGAACTAACTCATTTGTAAACAAGAAAACATGTGCGCCACCGCTTTTACTTCTGCAAACAACTAATGGGAACTTTTGGTATTCAACCAAATTAACGATGTGAGGAATATCTAAGGGGTATGTGTCTATGTCTATGCATCCCCAGGAAACTTGATTCTTTTTAGTTATGGGGATAATACCTAATCCGTATTCCCCGTTTAAATGTCCTATCCAGTGCTTATGTTCTGCACCACCGCTTCTAACAGTTTTAGCTTTTCCCTTTTGTTTAACATCAGTAGACAACGCATCAATTTCAAATATTCCATGAGCTCTGTTAGATCCTCCGAATAGTCTGTAAAACTTGGTTGCTATCTCTTCCATTCATTTTCCTATAAAATAGGAACGAGGTCAGTGAGGGATGGGTTTTCTGACTGACCTCGTCCCGAGAAGTTAAAATGCTTCTACTTCTTCCACTTTAGCAACTTGACCGATTTCCGTGGAAACACTTTGGGCAAATGCTTTTGCTTGGTTGTATGCATTTAGATCTTCTAACCGACCTACGAGGTCTATTCTCCAACCGTACCAACTTCCTTTGTTGTTCTTTTCTGGAGAACTAGAAAGTGAATACATGTGGCTATAAGAAGCTGGAACAAAAGAATTTCCATCTTTGCCAGTTATCCTTATACCAGCCATGATGGAGTTCCATCTTCTTGATTTTTTGAGTTGCGTTGAAGACATGGCTAACATAACAGGAGTTGCTTTATCTCCCTCTATGATTAAGATGTAGTGGTTAGCGGTCGTTTGTATATAGTTACCGCCTTCTAGCACATCTTGCCCTTTTTCGCTTCTCGTAGTTTTAGAAAGAATGCTGGGATTATCATGTATTTGAACTAACCCACCTCCCATTTCTCTATCAACAAACTCCAAGAAAACACGACGGTAGGCAACAGGAATAACCTGTACTCCTTTATCTCCATCGTAAAATTCACCAGTAACACTGTTGACTATATCTCCAACTTTTGCGCCTTCAATATATGCGCCTTCGTTTCTATCAACAATAGGGCTATTAGTTTGTACCAACTTTAGTTGTGGTATGATTAGATCCTCTGGTGTGACATTCTCTAACCCCGACCCTGCGTCTGCGGAAAGATCTTCCATAGACAGGGTCGCAACTTGGTTTTGAGCTTTAGGTTCTTGATTAACTGTTTCATTTTCTTCCATTTTAAGTTCCTCGTTTGATTTTGGACTTTTGACCTATGTATATATTAAAGGTCTCGTAAGGCAGGTCAGTGCCTTTTTCAACCTGCTCCCTGACGAACGCTTTTAAGGTCATAGGTTCTACCCACTGTTTTTGAGCAGTGGTGTACCTATTCCTAGTGAGTTCCTCACGAAGTTCCCGTGCAGAATCGTCCTCGTCTCTTCCGAAACTGACCGATACTGTGTTTTTAATCAGATCCGCAAATCTATTTTCACGGAGCCATTTAAAAGCCTCTTCCTTGTTGTCTGGAGTTATGCGTGCACTATAATAAGTAGATGTACTTACTTTTGTGCCGTCTTTTAATTTAAACTCCGAAACACCTGCCTCTTGTAGTGCTTCTGGCAACTGTTCCTCTGAAATCCTTCGGTGTTTTTCCTTAACCACCTTTAACTGATTATTCAGTTCTTCTATTTGTTCTTCTAAGTCAACTTGTGACTCTGCCAAAACAGCAATAGTTTGTATTCCGTCATCCGAAACACTAATCTGCTCCTCTTGGTCTGATAAGATTTGGTCTAGTACGCTTTCTTCTTTCATGTTTCCACCTCTACTGGATAATATCTATATTCTCTTCTGTCCCATTTTAAAATCTTCACTCTTTGTCGATTAGCCATGAGTGCATAATGTATGGCTATACCGATAGCTGCAGGATCGCCTATGCAAAGAATATAATCATCGTCGCTGTAGTCTTTCAATGCTGCTTTTATTTTAGAAACTGTCGGTGCAGGACTAAACATCATGTTCTCCCTAGCTGGGAGAATCATTTTCAACTCTCCAAAATCCGTAGCAGATAAGATGTTCTTATTGGCGTTAGGTTCTTGGACGACATACACTGTCACTATTTGCTCTCCTGTCTGAGTTCTTATTTCTTAAACCAAAGCATAACTTCTCTAAATAGAAAAGTAAAGCACTAAAGTTGGAGAGCCCAACGGAGCTAGTTTGAAGGGGGTATATAAATAACTGGTCTACTGTCGACCTCTCCGAAAAATATTATATATTATCTGTGGAAGAAAACACGATTTTATTTTTACAAAACACACGATTTCAGGCAATAAGCCAATACCCAATCGTGTAAACATTTGTTTTTTAACAAAAATTTGATTATTACCTGTGGTTATTGAAGGGGTATTACCCATAAAATAGCAATAATGACATCTAATTACTTTACTTTTTTTAAAAACTAGATATGCTTATGTGTGTTATTATCTTTATTTTTAAAGTTCATAACTCCTTATATAGTATTTACAACGACATGGGCTGTCTGTGTCGTTGTTTTTACTAAGAAAGAAAAGAGAGAAGATATTGTTAGCGTATAAATATAAAACAAAACCCTATGAACATCAAAAGGATGCTCTAGAGAAAAGTTGGTCTGATATAGAACATGCTTTATTTCTAGAAATGGGATGTGGTAAGAGTAAAATACTCATCGACAACATAGCCATCCTTTATAACCAAGGCAAAATAGACAGTGCACTTATTGTTGCACCGAAAGGGGTGTATGATAATTGGGTAAGTGGAGAATTTCCCCTTCATCTTCCCGACTACATAGAATCAAAAGTTATAAAGTGGTCTCCTTCTGAAACTAAAGGGAATAAAGAGCTTCGAGAATCAGCTCTGGAGCACAGCAAAGACTTAATAATACTTGTTATGAATGTTGAAGCATTCAGCACAGTTAAGGGTGCTAAGTTCGCAGGGAAGTTTTTATTAAGCAAAAGGGCATTATTCGCCATCGATGAAAGCACGACCATTAAATCTCCCAGTGCAAAAAGAACCAAAAACATTGTGAGATTGTCTAAGTACGCAGAGTACCGCAGGATTTTAACTGGCTCTCCTGTCACTCGTAGCCCTTTAGACCTGTACACCCAGTGTGAATTTTTAGACCCTGAGTTGTTGGGGTTTACCAGTTTCTATAGTTTTAGAGCAAGATATGCTGAAATGATCAATAGAAGTGCTGGGGGAAGAACATTTAAACAAGTGGTGGGGTATAAAAACCTTGATGAATTAACTAAAAGTTTACATAAATTTAGCTCCAGGATACTTAAAAAAGATTGTTTAGACTTACCCGATAAAATCTACATAACAAGAAAAATAGAACTTACACCAGAACAGAAAAAAGTTTACGACGAAATTAAAAAGTATGCGATAACAGACCTATATGACGAACAAGAACAAAGACAACAAGTCTCGGTCACTTCTGTTTTAACTAAAATGCTTCGACTCCATCAAATTTCTTGTGGTTACACAACCACAGATTTAGGGGAAAACATAGAGTTAACGTCTACAAGGTTAAATGAACTTATGAGCATCTTAGAGGAAACTGAAGGGAAGGCGATTATTTGGGCAAATTATCGATACGATATAAAACGTATTGTAAACGAAATCAAAAAGGTCTATGGAGACGACTCTGTAGGCTCTTATTATGGTGATACAAGCGATGATAATAGGGTGCTATATCTTAAACAGTTTCAAGATGTTAAATCGCCTTTAAGGTTTATGGTTGGTAATACACAGACTGGTGGGTATGGAATAAACTTAACCAAAGCATCTACTGTGATATACTATTCAAACAATTTCGACTTAGAAAAACGCTTACAATCAGAAGATCGAGCTCACCGTATAGGTCAAGTAAACAAGGTCACATACATAGACATAGTCTGTAAAGGAACAGTAGATGAGAAAATTGTTAAATCGCTTTTGGCAAAACAAAACATTGCAGCCCAAGTCCTCGGCGAAGAAGCGTGGAAAGACTGGATTCGTTGAGATGTGTCAGTGTTGCTATAAAGCCCCAGTAAAAATGAGCAGATTACACAGAGCTCGGGGAACTCCTCAAGCATTTTATCTTTGTGTTGACTGTTGTCTATTAGATGAAAAAGAGTTCTGGAGAGCGTTCCTGAAACACTTCATAAACAGACAGTTAGAAAGAAAAGCTAATAACGAAGAAATGGGTTGAATCCGTAGGGGTTGTACCCACCACCACGAAGACCGCCACCATAACCACCATAACCACCATAGCCACCATAGCCACCATAACCACCCATACTCCCAAGACCATACTGTTGCTGCATGTTTTGGTTTTGGTCTCTGTCGTCTACACCATCAAAGTTGCCATCCTGCATATCAGCAGTTCTCATACCCCCAAATTGTTGTTGTGGTGCAACTGTAGTGTATCCTGGCATACCTGTAGTTGCTGGCATACCTGTAGTTCCTAGTGGTGCACCAGTCGTACCATAGTAAGGTGTCGTTGGGTATCCTGTTGTTGGTGTTCCTGTTGTTGGGTATCCTGTTGTTGGTGTTCCTGTTGTTGATGGATCTCCTGTAGTTGTTGCATTAGGGTCAGTCGTTCCTCCCTGAAGATATGGGTTAAAAGATTGTTGTTGATAGCCCATTAAATTTTGTAAATCGGTTTGTGTTCCCATTTGTGGTTGATAATAAGCCATGTTTCTTAACGACTGAGAGTATGCGTAAGGGTTTGCACCCATTAACCCCATCCCATATTGATTTGTTAATGGAGAACCATATGGGTTCATTTGTGGTCTCATCATTGCACCACCGTAACCACCCATTCCACCATAGCCACCCATTCCACCATAATTACCATAACCACCCATTCCACCATACATGCTTCCCAAACCACCGTACATCATAGGAGGCTGATATCCTCCTCTGTAGTTTTGCCATGTTGTTCCGTAGGGGTTTCCCATACTTCCAAGACCACCTCCCATCATGCCGTACATGGGATAATTAGGTGGTGTTTGTGTGTTTCCTGGTGCTGGGGTTGTCATAAATCATACCTCAATTTCATTGGTCCATAATACCCCAGATCGTACTTTTTGTCGATATCAGTGAGTTCTGGCGCAGTAGGGATATTTTTTCCTCCCTCCATGGGAATAGGATTTCGATCCGTTATGTTAAATACTTGTAAAGCTCTGAGTGTAGATTGTATATAAGGATCAGTCATCCATTTAGTGGCTTTAGCTCGATCGACCAACCCTTGTGGGTCTAATAAATCTTTGACTACTCTTTTCTGTTTTGCATTAAAGCCTAATCGACTAACTGCTGTTAATATTCTTCCTGGACGTGTAAATAAACCCACGTACACTCTTGCTGCATCTGTTGCTGCTTTGTATACTACATTTCTATTGGCTAGTCCTGGACCTTTTAAAGTACCGCCTTTCGATGGATCGAAAACTTTCATTATCCTTAGATGAGTTTCTAACCCTTTTGCAAATTCTGGACCATACCATACATCAAGCGAATCTTTATTTGTGTTTAAATATTTTTCTAACATGTCTGTGTTAGTCATGTTTTTGCTTTTATCGAGAATGTCTCTCATGATTTGAGATTTATACCCATTTATTACTTCGTCCCCTGCCGAACCACCTTTGCCTAAAATGTCATAAAGTTCTTTAGTTTGTTTAAAGTTGTCTTTACCCCATGTTTTATTGAACAAGGTTGATGGTTTATCAACAGTTTGACCAAGCTCCTTGCCCCAAGGAGTTTTTCTCAATCCTGCAAGGATTTCATTTTGACCTAACATTCTTTGTTCTATTGCTTCTGCTGCATCACTGGCATTGTTAAAGGCTATAAGTTCGTCTTCATCGAACCATCGTTCAATGTTTCTACGATTTTGCTGATACCAAGCATCGTGCTGTTCTTTGCTTAAAGGTTTGAGTGGACCTGGACCAGTGTACATTTTATCTTTATACGACTGCTTGATTGTACCTTTGATTAAATTTAAAGCATCTTGATTCTCTGCTTTTTCTAAAATTTCTCTCAACAACATGCTGTCTGCGTCGCTAGAGTTTGCCAACAACCGATTGATAAAAGCGACATCGTCTAAACTGTACTGACCTACAGATTTCGTGCTTCCTTTGACTCGTTGAAGCAATTGACCGACCAACCCTTCTTCAAAATCTGCGATATATTGTCTATACTGCTGTTTATTGGTAGCCAATCGCTCAAGCAATTCTTCCCCAGCATCTCCACCCAGTGTTTCTGCTTGTTCTCGGATAGCACTTTCTTGTATGTCCATCCAGACACCTTCGACTTCTTTCATTGCAGTGTATCGGGGATAATCCCCAGCATCCATTGCTTTTCTTTTTTGCTCTCTAATGCTTTTAATATATCCGTCTACTTCGTCCATCGTGACTTTTTTAGGTTGTCCTTTTTTCGTAACTCCGAAAACGATTGGGTCTAATAGTCCTTCTGTTGCTTCTCTTTCCATTGCTGGATAAAAAGATTTTCTCACACCTGCCAATAAATCTTTAGCGTTCTGTATGACTGGACCAGTATCGATGGTTCTACCAAACTTCAGACCTGAAGAGATATTATTCATTTCTAAAACATAATCATCCAATCGCTGTTGTCTCGCTGTGTCTAATGTTCCCCTAATTTGTGCTGCTGCTTCTGGACCTTCAGTAGCACCTTTAACAAAACTTCTACCCTGCTCTAACGGTTCTTTTGTTATTTCCGTTAGAACTCGAGTCTCTGCTGCAATGGCTGGTGCTGCTACACGTTCTGCTACATCAATCATGCCTTCACCTAGCTGTGTTCTAGAGGCTTGACCTGTTTCGTCTATGATCTCTGATACAGTTCTTTGACCACCGCCTTCTTCTAACACGTCTCCTGTAAATCTATCAAACGCTTCGTCTTGTGCTCTTTTTTGACCTTCTAATAATTTTGGAACATCTCCAGTTTCAGAGACACGGATCTCGTCCATTTGTCTAATCATCGTGTCTGGAAATGCTTCAGGGGTATAGGGTACACCCTCTGCTTCTGCAGCCATTCGACCCATAGGACTTGCAGGAACTACACGGACATTGTCCATCTGTGTTGCTGCTTTCATTATTTGTGGAGCAGTCATAGTTTCAAAAAGCTCTAATGCTTTTGGACCAAGACCAGCGTAATAGTTTTTGACTTGGTCAAAGGCTTGAACAAAAGGTGCTATTTCAAAAGGTAAATCTTTTACTCGATCGAACATTTTAGAACCTGTGAGAGATTTCATAACAGGACTCATCCATCGAATAGCCAAAGGCACACTTGCAGAAGCACCACCAACTAACAACAGTTCTTTACCCACCTGTGCTGATATTTCTTCGTTTGTCCAATCTCTAGTTCCTTCGCCTAAGTCAACTTTTAATAATCCTCTTCTTCTTGCAAGTGCTAATTCTGCATATCTTGCACCTGAATAACTTAAAATATCTGATGTTAACTGTAGTGGAATTCCCCCTTGTCCTTTAGTACCACGCAACAAAGCTAAATTTGTACCGATCATTGCTCCGATTTTAGGTAGCTCCATCGCAATGTCCATTCCTTGCACTCCTGGAGCAAAAAAGAATGTAGCTTGACCAGTTTCTGGATTTTCATACATTAAACGATTAGTGTGTGGTTCTCTTTGAACTTTGAAATCGTGTACTAGATATTTGTCGTCGTCAAAAGCATCTGTATAATAACCTCTTAAAAGTTTATTCATCGCTCTTGGTGTGTCTGATGTTCCAGGAACAAACCACATTTGATTCTGTAAGGATCTTGGAGCACCATCAAAGTCTACACCTGCTTCTTTTGCTCTTTCAAACTGATCGTCCAACACTGCTTGAATTTTTGAATCAAAAACTTGAGAAGGCTCTGGACCCTGTATGATGTTCATTACTCGAGCCATGGGGCTTTGTAGTCCACTGTCGAAAAATTGATCTCCACTTTGTTGCCTGGACCATGCTTTTTCTCCTTGAGCAGTGATCTCTGCTAATTGTTCTTCAGTGATGTCGTTACGAATGTTTGCAGGATTAAACCCTCGTTCTCTTATGTATGTGTCTATTCCTGGGAAGGGAGGAGGTGTGGTCTGTGGTACATACAGTTCACTTAGCCCTAACGTATACTCGTCAAGCATATCATCATTTGGATCACCAGTGTCGTCTAAAATTCCCATTACTTTCTTTTTCTATTGTCGTATGCTCTGTTGTACATAAGGAAAGACTGAAACCTGCTGTTGTCGTTTGGAAAATATTGTGTTTTCATCTCTTCTAAATTTCGTTTAGTGATTCCTGCAATGATTCTCCTGAGTTCGTCTTGGTCTTGGTCTGCCGACTGATCGCTTAAAATAATATTTATTTCTTCTGCCAGTTTTTGTCGGAACGGCAACATAATTTCACCAAATGTCTGTCCCATTTCACTGGCTGTTTTACTGTCGTCTTGGCTTTTGATCCAAGCAGAAATTGTATCTGGGTTGCGATCTACTGTGATTACTTGTTTGTCTACTCCAACAGTTGGCGCCATATTTCCTTGATATGCTTTTATTCTTTCTCGATCCCTTGCCGTGTCATAAATATTGATTTGTGTTGGATCGATTTCAAACCCTTCGTCTGTTCTTCGGATGTATTTCATTTTTTCCAATGGGTTTATTGTTTCTTGTCCTATGGTCGGAATTGACTCACCAGACTCAGAGGTTCCATATTTTTGAACATTTATAAGCATATTACCAGCACTTAACGGAAGTGCTTCTAAATAATCGTCGTATTGATTCAATATCATATCGTGTGTGTCGAAAAGAACCGCCCTAAATCTTTCCCCAGTCATTGCATCTCCACCAAATCCTGTCATCCAAAGTGCTAAATCTCTGTCTGATAATGCTCTGCCTGTGAATCCTTTAGCACTAGCACCTGCGATAGCTAAATGAAAAATCATTCGATCTAATCGATCTTGGTCTGCGCCTTGATTAGACAATCTTCTATAAAAAGTAGAATTCTGGATCGATGCGTTTTCTTGTTTAAACCTTTCGTACATCTCGTTATAATTTATGTTCTCTCCACTTTCTGCGTCTAAAAACACAGTGTTTGGTGAATCACCATAACCAAGTATATCGACAACTTCTGAGAAAGAGTCTGTTATTCCTGTGAGTGTCGCTATTCCCCTTGAAGCAAAACCACCGCCTTGATTCGACATCAATGGTTCCATGTTTGTGATTATATCGCTTAATTCACTTTGAACCAGTGCTTTGTCGTTTGCCATTTTAACAATAGGTGTAACTGCTTTTTCTATTCTTGCGTTTTGCCTGTTTATTTGAGTAAGTGGTAGAGTTCCAGAAGTGGATAAATTTCCTTGTGATATTTCAGTACCATCTTCGCCTATACTAATTGAAAACCCACTGCCAGAAGGAGCAGAATATCTTCGTTTCCCAGGAGGTTTTTTCATGTCTTCAAGAACAGCTTCATTAGGAACTTTAACTTCTTTCCCTCTCTTTTTATCAAACATAGTGGTTACAGTTGTGTTTTTCAAAGGAGTAATTGAGCCTTCTTTTGAAAGCATATAGTCCATGTCTCCACTAAACACATTACCTTCACCGTCTACCGCATATCTTGTATCGTACCATTTATCGTCTATTTCTCGTATTTGTCTATCGGGGTTATTCTTTACCCATTGATCGTATTGGTATGGTCGCATTGCAGTGTGCTTGACTTTTCCTCCAGGAGTTAGAAAAGCATAATTTTTTGTGCCTTTATCGTCTGCAGTGGCTTCAAATATTTCTGTCCCTTTAGGAACGAACAGCTTGGTTCTTGCTAATTCTTCTTGTGTCAGAGGAACGATGTCCGTTCTTTCTACACCATCGAGCATTCCTGTTATCTTATAATCTTTACTCACACCTGAGCCTTTACCTGCTTTTGCATAGGCTGCAGCCTGTGTGGCACTTTTATCTAAAAGACCTAGAGCTAAGTTCACATAGTTAGCATCAGGGAGCTGAGACGCTTTTTTCTCTGCATTATACGCACTTAATGCTTTACCAATAGCTTGAGCTGGAGAGTACCCAGCTCTATTTGCTTCGATTAAAGTGTCTCCAGCAGCGATATAGGGGTCTCCAGAACGATTAATGTCTCTAAAGTCTTCTATATCTATACCGAATTCGTCGTTTAGTTGTCTTTTATAGGCATTTAATATGTCTTGTTGTGTTGGTGCATCGAAAGTATTATACAAGGACATTGCACCAATTGCGTCTCCCCATGTGATTTCTTTCTCTTCTTCAGTTGCATCTTCTCTGTTCATTGTGGCTCGAGCCTGAGCACTAATGAGAGATGCTGCTTCGTTTTGTGGGTTTAATAATTGCTCCATGAACTCATTTTCAAATGTTTGCTCGAATGTTTGATCAACAGGAATTAAACCAGTCGAGTCTTGAATCGATGGTATTTCAAAAGGAGTTGGAGCACCTAGAAAACTTTGTATACCGTTAGCCATTACGAATTTTGATAAGCACCGTATGCACCTAGCCCTACACCAGCCCAGTCAAGGAATGGATTTGTTCCTCCTTGTTGCTGTGTGTATGCTTGAGTGCCTTGAGTACCCCCCATGTATGGCAGAGCCGAAGTTCCGATATTAAAGGCTTGTCCTAGAGTTTGATAAGGCAGTGCGTACTGTCCCACATAGTTTTGATAAGCAAGATCTTTAAACCTCTGATCCTGTCCTTGTTGCATACCACCAATTCCCATCATGGCATTTGCATCTTGTCCTCTAAGTCCATATAACGCAGAACCCATATTTCCGTATTGACCTGCTAAATTTCCTAATGTTGTACCAAGATTCATGCCTTGTGTTCCTAAGTTCCTGCCGTATTGACCATAAATGTCTGCACCTAAACCACCAAGCGAACCATAGCCACCAGCAATGTTCCCCATTTGACCTCCCAGTCCACGCATTCCTTCCGCACTGGCTAATCGATCTTGTTGTGCTTGACCGTAACCACCTGCTAACAACTTACCGACTGTTTCCCCCATGGCTCGTTGTCCTGCTCGTTCTGCTTCGCCTGTCATTATGTCTGCCCGACGATTGCCAAAAGCACCAGCACTAATTGCTTTTTGATTAATGGCTTGTTTTTGTTGTTCTGTTTGTTCCCTTAATGATTCTGTAATTGGATCAATTACTTGTTGCATATAAGGATTCATAAATTCGCTTGTTCTCGATGGGTCGTACATTCCTGCTGCTTGTTGGGTGTAGCCTTGAGCACCACCTAAAGCACCAAGACCCTGTTGTATCGAAGGCATAGAGAAATTAAGACCTTGTCCGTACATTCCTGCTGCTGTGCCATAAGCACCTCTTGCAGCATCGCCTGATTCTCCGTATAGTTTTTCTGCTTGTTGATAATACGGGAGGTAAGAACCTACACCACCAGCTGCAATCTCCATTCCCGCTTGTTGTGCAGGAGAAAACCCTGCAATTCGTGGATCTTGGTAGCTGTAGGGAGAGCCTCCAGGCATTCCCATCGTCGCAAAATAATTAGCTGTTGCTTGGTTGAGTAACGGATACATTCCAGGAACTCCCTGACCTGCACCAAAATAGAAATCTTGAATTCCCTTTGGTGGTGCCTTTCCGCTAATCGTGTCTTGAAAAGTCTCAGCCATTTTTTACTCCATTGAAAAGTGGACGATCAATAACCTGTTCTAAATACTGTTCGCCTATATCGTTGATATTATTAACTACTTGATGACCAATTGTAAAGTTCCCATTTCCTCCGTTCATCAAATCTAACCCCAACACTCCTCTTCTTGTGACTACATTTTCATCTTCTGTTAACATTGCTGGAATTGTGTCTCGATCAAGTTCTGGGCTTACTAAATCTCCAATTCGACCACCACTATTGGCATAAACTTCAGGATTGAAAAATTTAGGGAATCCCTGCAACCCTATTTTAGAACGCTCAATATTCCGTAACGCTTCTTCTATTGAGTTTGGTGTATTATACCCAGATTGTAAACCAATCGTTTGTTCCATCGGAGGAAGCTGTCCGATTGCTTGGGCATTGTTTGCAAGTCCTGCTGGAGCTAAGTTAAAATTAGGAGCAATGGACATGGGACCTGTTTGTTGTTGATCTGGACCACCTGCAACCATGCCATACAAGTTATAAGCATTTAATAATTTTTGTGCCCAGTTTGAACCACCACCAAAACCACCCAGTCCACCAACCATGCTTCCTAAACCACCAATCACACCACCTATATCTGGCCAAGACCAATCGGGTTGTTTGCCTGTAACTGTAATTTCTTCCATTTCAGGATCAAGTGTCGTTGTGCCATTCGGATCTCCTGTAGTAGGATCTCCTGTAGTAGGGTCTCCTGTAGTAGTAGGATCTCCTGTAGTAGTTGGGTCTCCTGTAGTAGTTGGGTCTCCTGTAGTTGTAGGGACTATAGTTGTTGTGGGCATTACTGTAGTTGTAGGGACTATAGTCGTGGTTGGCATTACTGTAGTTGTAGGGACTATAGTTGTTGTGGGGATAGGAGTTGTTGTAGGGACTATAGTTGTTGTGGGGATAGGAGTTGTAGTGACAAGATACCAAGGTGTTGTAGCGATATCGACAATTGTGTCGACAATTGTCTCGTCGTCTTCTTCTTCTTTTGTTTCCCAAGTCCAGACAGGTCCCGAGTCATCTTCTCCTGGAGAGTAAATTTTAAACATGCCTTCTTCTGCATCGTAAACTCTGTCCCCATCTTCCCAAATAACTTGATTCTCTCCCTCACCATACGTACCAAGAGCAGTCACACCCATACCGCTGTCATTAACTTTCCACACAGTTCCGCCTGAACCTATAAAAACATCACCGCCACTAAGCCCAGCTTCTCGTTTAAGCTCTCTGGCGTCTCTTCTTTGAGCTTTAGTAACTTGCATGTCCCCACTGGTTACATATTGTTGTCCTGGAACTGTGTTAAATCTTCTTGATCGAGTGTTTCGACCAGCTATTCGGTCTCCTCCTGGACCAAAATTACCAGTAGGTGGTGTGCCAGTGTCGCTATCAGAATAAAGGCTACCAAGATATGCTGTTTGGTCGTCTGTCATTGACGAAGAAGGCATGTTTGGATTAGACATCCAATTAGGGTATTGTACAGCCCCTACGACTTCATTACCAGTGTTGTAAAATTTAAGGGGCATTACCCAAACGACACGGGAGAAGGTTGATAACCTATGTTGCCACTACCTATTTGCTCTAAAACTTGCATTAATGTTTTATTTCGAGGAGAAGTGTTAGTTTGAAGCTGAGGGATATTAATAGTTGGTGCATTTTGACCTAATTGCTGATCAGTGTTAAATACTGTTAAAGGTCTGCTTGTGTATTCTTGTATGTCTTGTATGCCAGTGGTTATTTCCTCTGGTGTGCCTTTAGAATCAGGAGTATCAAACATTCCTGTTTGACTTAATGCTGCTAAACCTAACGCACCTACACCAAGTTTTTTAGCGGTAGGTAAGTCTTTAAATTCTTGTACTAAGTCAATATTTGAAGCACCACCCACTCTTGCACCTGCATTTTGTATAAACCCACCTACACCTCCTTGTTGTCCAGGAGTCGGGCTCATTCCCCACATACCTTTTCCAGGAACTTTAATTGTAGCTCCAACTACAGGTGTAACCCCTTGATTAGCATCAATTAAGTCTTGTTCAGAAACACCATACTCTCCTGCTATGCTGGCGAGTGTGTCTCCTTGTTCGATTGTATGTGTGCCTTTTTTAAATATTGAACCTATTCCTTGTCCACCTTGCATGCCCATGCCTGTGGCAAAGTTACCTAATGCCCAACCTGTACCAAAATCAGTTAAAGCATCTTGAAAATCAACATCCCCTGATTTAATAACACCACCAATTGTCTTACCTATAGCTGCACCCATGTTACCGCCCATAGAAAAGCCAACTACAGAACCGATAGCTGGTGCTACTTTTTTAATTTTTCTAAGCAACCGCTTAAAGAAAGAGGTGTATTCAGGCATACCAGTCATAGGGTTGATAGACTGTTGACCACTCCCTGCTGTGTATTCTATTGGGTCAAGACCTGCACGAATAAATGCTGCATCGAGCATCTCATTGCCTTTTTGTCCTAATATTTCTGCAGGAACAATTCGTTCTCCAGGAGCAACATGAGCCAATTCTGTGTCTTCCATTCGACCCATACTGGCTAAACCACCATGATTCATACGCATAGGAATGCCACCAGAACCAGTAATAATTCCCCCACCATGATTCATACGCATAGGCATGCCACCAGCTAACATTTGTTCATACTCTTCGTGAGTAGCTCCAGGGTGTACTGTACCATCGGGCATCGTGTGTGTAGCACCGCCCATAACTGGACCACCATGGTTCATTCCCATAGGAGCAAAATTAATGTCCTGTGGGCTTCCCATTTGGTTTAGTTTTTCACTAGCACCTTTTCCCAATAGTTTATTGATAATGTTTTCTGATTCTTGTTCTTTCTCTAAAGGCATAGAGCTGACTTCTTCGTCAGGTATTTGAGACGCGTTTTGAATAATTTGCTCTATAAACTCCATTTTATTTGAAGGACTCATGGCAGAGACCACTTCGTTTGGTATTTCAGGGTCGTTCATTAGAGCTTGGTCAATTCTAGTTGTAAGAATAGACATAGTTTGAGGATCAACATTAAACTCTTTTTCTTGCATAGGGCTAATACCACCACTAAACATATTCGTTTCTCTATCTTGAGACGACATTTCTGGAGTCATAGGTAGTGTTCGCATTTGTTGGCGTTCGAATGTAGAAGGAAGCGTTAGATTGTCCCCCATATCTTGGTTCATCGGTGGGATAGCGTCTAACATGTCTAAAGTGGTTGACATCAGTATTTACTTTTACCTTTCTTCTTGCTTTTCTTTTTGCTTCCAGACTTAGCGCTGTACACGGCTTCATCTCCTGAACGAAGGAACTTTTTATCGTCTCCCCTCATCATGTTTCTTCTTGCTGTCATTCCTGGCATGATAATACCTCTATAAATTGATAGTTGTGGCGCCATTAGTAGACACCGTTAGTGAGCCGATTGCACCAATAGCCGATAAACCGTTTGATGTTGTGCTATATAGCGTGTACCATTTAGTTCCGTCCCAAACCTGCAACTCAGACGTGGTTAAGTTCCAAATGATATCCCCCTTATTATATTCATTTTGATCTCTTTTACTAGCTAAAACAGAATTGGTCGTATCTGGATCAAATGCAGAAAGGTTAAGCTCTAGAACCCTGACCAATCGATTATATGTGTCTGGATCGACTTCGTCATACGCCATTGGTAGTCCTGTCTGTAGCAAACTACCCATTATCTACGACCATCTGGTCTTGTGCCAACACGAGTAGCACCTACCCTAAAGCCAAGCCCCAGAGTGTAAGCACCCACATTATCGTCGTCTGATTCAAACCGTAAAACAACCTGTCTAGCTCGACCACGAACATTTAATTTTTGAGTCGTTGAGGATATGTTACTGGTTGATTTAGTTGTTAAGCTGTCTCCAGGATAATTTCTAATTTTTAAAACACAATTAATTAGAGATGCGTCATTTGTTCCTGTGAATTGAACGTCGGGTATGATCTCGTTAACCGATTGAATATCGTTTCCTGCTTCACCTAGATCAAAATCACCTGACTCTACATACACATTACTCATAGGAGAGCCATCGTCATCGTTTCCTGTTTCTTGTTGATATAAATACCCTACATTAGAAGTTGTGTATGTTGCTCTTGGGTATGCTTCTAGACCTTCATCAAGCCATGCGGTGCGATTCATTTGACCTATAGACCACACATTTTCTAAATAGTTATACACAACATAGCGGTCAATCTCACTGGAACTGCCTGAAGGGTAGTACCAACCAACTTCGTTAAAGCGTTTATTTAAAAACCCATGAACCTTATAGACTTGGCTTTCATTCATATCGTCAAACACATAGTCATGTACATCACAAGGAATAGGCTTCACTTGACCACCGTAGTTGTATATGCCTTTTTTATCCATCCAGAACACACCGACTGGAGTATTAACCATAGCTTTCGGTCCAATTAACCCAACTCCTTCATTCACTAAATTTGTACTAAAGATAAAAGGTTGTCCTATAAATTTCATAGAATACAGTGAGGTGTCTGTCCAGACTAAAATCTCTTGTCTTGCTCGTATTCCCCCAATAATGCTAGAACCAGCAGATAAACGGGCAGAACCAGCAGTGTTGATCGATTTAGGTTGCCACTCAGTAATGTTTTCTTGGTCACACCAAGCAACAAGCATAGGGTCGATAGCTCCAGTTCGAGCAGTGCCTGCAGCATTCAAAGGATCTGCCCCTAAAATCAAAACATGCCGATCAATGTCACTAACTATAGCTTGAAGACCAAGCGTTGGTGGTACATTAGCCCCTGATAAATCACTTAAAGCTACAGCTCTGTCTGTTCCCAGTGTTTTAGCGCTGGTGTCCCAATAGTAAATACCGCCCGCACGAACATTCATCACTAAATCTTCGCCAAAATTATCGTGCGTCCACAATCTTAATTGATTGGCTGCCGACAACGCACTTACAGAACCAAAAGTACCGTCTCCCCATGTACTCGCCCCCCAACCTGAACCAGAAACATAATCATCGAGACCTACGTTAATTTGATAAG
>TARA_R110001583_G_scaffold51161_2_pt1 | contig 28565 bp, 25 predicted proteins | sample TARA_R110001583 | Tara Oceans TARA_R110001583 (sample SAMEA4398432) | marine metagenome | biome: Polar Biome; feature: [MES] marine water layer (ENVO:01000295) within the mesopelagic zone...; material: water (ENVO:00002006), including particulate matter (ENVO:01000060) such as...... | reverse complement strand
TTTAACCAGTAAAATAGATCAACTAATTATTACGATTGGTATTAGCTAAACTCAACAACACGACGTTCAACGAGGTGTTGTTGTACTTCTTGCAATGACTTTTTAATAGTATGGCCCAAACGCGAGACTTCGTCACAAGGTGATACTAAGTCAGGTACTTGAAAAACTTGCATATTAGCAGCAACAGCTGAACGAACGCCATTATTTGAGTCTTCAAAAGCAAGACAGTGTTCAGGTGCGACCTTTAAACGCTGAGCTGCTAATAAAAATATTTCAGGGTGTGGTTTTCCCTGTTTAACTTCACAACCAGTACTTAAATGGTCAAAGTACTTATATAATCCCGCCAGTTTGAGTTTATTGATGGCAAGCTCTCGATGACAGGATGTCGCGACAGCAATTGGGATATGTTGAGATTTTAGCCAAGTTAATAGTTCAACCACGCCTTCTTTGACTGGAATAGCTTGTGTTTCCACTATTGGATGATATCTGTCCATCCAGGCTTTACGTAAAGGCTCATAAGCGCTTAAATGTCCGTAACCTTCCGTTAAAATGTCTTCGATTCCCTGAGCATTACAACCAATGATCTTTAAGTAAGTGTTTTCGATAAAAGGGATTTTTAAGAAATCACAAGCATCACTAAATGCCTGCAGACAAACTCGCTCTGTATCTAATAACAGACCATCCATATCAAAAATAGCCGCTTGGTAGTTCATCTTTATTCCTTTTAAAACGTAATCAATTTAATACAATGATACCGTTAACGCTTCATAAAAAACAGTTTCTGTAATATTAATCTTGGTTGGCATAACGAGGTTAAGTTGATTCTCAATAAACCAATGAATAACCCGCTAATTACCATAAAACATGAAAGTGCTTTAATCATACCAATCTGTTCTTGATAAAAAATTGCGCCACCTAATAATCCAAAAATAGGCACTAATAAAGTTAATGGCGCAACGGTTGATAACGGGTATTTCATTAATAATCGATTCCAAACCCAATAACCTAATAATGTCGTCGGGTAAGCTTGGAATAATACGGAAAAAATAACCCGACTATTGAGTTCAGAGGTCATCACTATAAAAGGTTCACTACCACTCTTTAAAAACACGATTAAAAATAATGGCAGAGGCGCAAACACGATCGCCCAAATTGAAAAAGCAAACACTTGTTTGGTACCTGAACGTTTAATAATAATACTCGAAATACTCCATGCAAGGGCAGCGCACAAAATCAGACCAAAGCCTTTGCTTGTCACCGAGCCATCACTGACCGTCAGGCTCATTAATAAGCCTGCAATCGCAATCATTGCACCGATCAATTTCTGCGTTGAAATCGTCTCTTTTAGTAATAAATAACCTAAAAACATCCCCATCACGACATTCATCTGCAATAAAACTGATGCCATACCAACTGATAACCCAGCTTCAATAGACCAACTCCCCATTCCCCATATACCAATACCAAAAATAAGGCCGTAAGCGATCAAATAAGACCAACTCACATCAGGTTTTTTGACAAAAAAGATGATTGGAAAACACACAAAGGTAAAACGTAAGCCAGTTAACAACAATGGATCGATTTCACTAACGCCTAGTTTAATGACGGAAAAATTAATGCCCCATAAAGCCATGACTAAAATGCCGGCTATTAAGTCTTTTAATGGCATACTTACCTCTTAATGTTATTTGAGTAATATTGCTTGAGAATGAATTGTCTCCTTATTATTCAACAAACAGGAAAAGAGAACAGGTACAGTTGTAGATTAAAATAACATACAGTAAAAAAAGAACTAAGGTTAATTCAATTCTTAAGGGAACTTTTTACGCTTTATCTTCTCTGATAAAAAACAGATAATGAATTGAAATTTTTCTGCAAGAATCCCTGTCTTATAACTGTTGTCCATCATGATGCGTTTATGTGGCCTGATTGATAATGGATATATACTTAAGTAATCACCCTTTGGAGCTTTATTTTGAACAATTTCCGTATTTTTATACGTTTGCTTGCTTGTTTACTTATTTTTAATAGCTTAGCAGTGCGTAGTGCTGACTTTATTCAAACTAACACTGGATGGTTAATTAGCCCATTACATCCACCTGTTTCAGTTCAAATGCAAATGACAGGACAGGTTGATAAACAACATAAAACTGCAAACTTATTATTAGATATTACCCTTCAAGACGATTGGAAAACATATTGGCGCTCACCAGGCGAAGGCGGTGTAGCACCCACTTTTGATTGGCAAACAGAGTCTCAAAATATTGCCAAAATCAATTGGTTTTGGCCTGCACCTAAACACCACCCCGTTTTAGGCGTGGATACACTTGGTTATAAACATCAAGTACGATTACCACTCACACTTGAACTAGAAGACTTAAATGCACCCACCGTATTAAAAGGCAGATTTACGCTCGCCTCTTGTACTACGATTTGTGTATTAAGTGATTATGATATCGATATCGCCTTTACAGCCAATGATTTAATTATTGATCAAGATGTCGCCTTTATTTATGCACAAGCCCAAGGCGCGGTACCGATTGTTATTAATGAGACACAAATTAAAGAAGGTAAAGGCAATTTATCTATTGAAGCGCTTCAATCTTATTGGGATCAAAACAACCAAAAATTGACCGTACAAATAGACAACCAATTAAACTGGGACAATCCTGATATATTTGTTGATTTACAACAACCTGAATTAGATGGCATATTTTTTTCTGCCCCTAAAATATCAGTTAATGAAAAACAACTTACCGCTACTTTTGAAGCCTACAGTTGGGCAGGAGAAGTCAGCTTAGCGAACACCAAGATTCATGCCACCATCATAGATAGTAATATCAGTGTCGAGCTTATTTCAACCACCAGCAATCAAGTCATTCAGTTTCAAAATGAAACAGTTAATATTTTTTCAATGTTTTTAATCGCCTTATTAGGTGGTTTGATTCTTAATGTTATGCCCTGTGTATTACCCGTTTTAGGCATGAAATTAAGTTCGATACTAGGGGTAGAAAAAGTTGAAAAATCGCATATTCGCAAACAATTTTTAGCATCATCTTTTGGTATTGTCAGTTCATTCTGGTTAATAGCACTGTTTTTATTGCTATTAAAACTTTCGGGCGAAGCACTCGGCTGGGGGATTCAATTCCAAAATCCTTATTTTATCGCTTCAATGGTCGCCATTACGGCTTTATTTGCAGCAAATATGCTTGGCCTCTTTGAAATTCAACTGCCTTCAAGCCTACAAACTTGGCTTGCCACAAAAGGTGGAGATTCATATATTGGGCATTATTTACAAGGCATGTTTGCCACTTTGTTAGCAACCCCCTGTAGCGCTCCTTTTCTGGGAACCGCAGTTGCTTTTGCATTAGGCACATCAACAGCAGAAATGTTTATTATTTTCACCGCATTAGGCTTAGGCATGGCATTACCTTGGTTATTAATTGCCCTCTTTCCATCTATTGCCTTGTTGTTACCAAAACCAGGCAAATGGATGAATACCGTTAAACTCATTTTTGCTTTAATGATTTTAGCTACCAGCTTATGGTTATTATCGCTGTTAACCAGTTTCATCGGCTTAACGCTAGTGATTGTGGCTGCATCATTATTATTACTTGTATTGTTTACCCTGATCGTCAAAAAATATGGTCAACGCACTCTATTAATCACTCTTGCTTGTTTATTATTAGTTAGCGCGCTGGGTTTGTTAATTAGCAGTTTAACAGCAAAACATTGGGCCACCCCTTTAGCAAATGATCTTGTTTGGCAACCTCTTGATACGACACAACTACAAGCACATGTAAAACAGGGAAAAACTGTCTTTGTGGATGTCACCGCCGATTGGTGTGTTACCTGTAAAGCCAATAAAATTGGTGTGATATTACAAAACCCTGTCTATAGTGCATTAAAAGCGGACAATGTCATTCTCATGAAAGGTGATTGGACCGTGCGCTCAGACAAAGTAACACAATATCTTCAATCTTATGGACGTTATGGTGTGCCTTTTAATATCGTCTATGGACCAAGTGCACCAAAAGGTATTGAGCTATCAACCATTTTAAGTAGCGATGCGATTATCAACGCCATAACAAAGGCTCAATAACATGAGTATTAACTCTCTTGAAAAACCAGTTACAAAAGATCGAAAGGGGTGGTTAGGTTGGTTAAAAGAAATCGCCATTTTTATCTTGATTGCGATTGTTGTTGGTTGGGGAGTTGATTTGTGGCGTAGCCAATCAATGGCTTCAGGACAAGCTCCCGAACTGATCATGCAGTCTGTGCAAGGTGACAACATCGACTTAATCGCCATGAGTCAGGAAAAACCTGTGTTAGTTTATTTTTGGGCGACATGGTGTAGCGTATGCATGAGCGTCTCCCCTTCTGTGGATATTGTTTCAAGCACACATCAAGTGGTGACGGTGGCACTTAGTTCAGGTGCACCACAACGTATCAAACAATATATGAGCGCCAAAGACTATGACTTTAAGGTTATCAATGATCCTAAAGGTGTTATTGGTCGAACTTGGGGAGTGTCGGTAACACCAACGATTTTTATTGTTGATAAAGGAAATATTACTTCAGCAACTACCGGATTCACCTCGCCTTTTGGCATGTGGTTACGCTTATTAATCGCTTAAGAAGTTACTTTAATTAATAATGGCTTTATGCCCTTAACAATCAACATGTTGAATGTCGTAATGGGCCTTTTTAATAGCTGGTGAAACAGTCGGAGTATTGACATCATCAACAAGACTCGCCTGATGATAATTAATATAACATCCTTCATTTTGATAGTTTTTTAAATAAAGGCGAATTTCTTCTGATTGATTTGTTTTTTCAAAAGAGATTAATGGACTAATCCCGATATTAGATAAGTCATTTTGCTCTGCTCGTAATTCACCATAAACTAAATAAACATCTGCATCTTCTCCACCAAGTACAGCTGAATGTTGTAATGGGACATTTTGCACATTTTTAATAACCGCTCGGCTATACATCAATCGATTAACTGCATCAAGATTCTGCGCCACGGCATTTAAAGTTTTAATACGCGCTTCTCTGCCAACATCTACAAATTTAGGCAAAGCAAAAATTAGCAATACAGACAATAGAATGCTAATCGCTGTCAATTCAAAAAGAGGAAACTCTATGCGCTTTTTCACTATATTTGCTGTTCTTTAAAAAAGAGGCGTTAAATCTATCACAAATAGTTATGATTATGTTGATATAAAAAACATTAGAGACTCATAAATACATTGTTAGTTAAATCACCTACTAATTTTGATGTCTCTCTATATTGTAAAGCCCATATTTATGCTAGATTAGCACTTTAAAATGACCTTTTATCTTGGAGCTTGCATGGATCAGTACGCTGTTTTTGGTAACCCGATTAAACAAAGTAAATCCCCTTTTATTCACACCCTGTTTGCCAATCAAACCGCGCAGCAGCTCGTTTATACAGCCATTGAGCCACCCGTTGATGGTTTTGAAAGCGCGTTAAAAGATTTTTTTGGTGCTTCCGGCAAAGGATGTAACGTGACGGCACCTTTTAAAGAACAAGCATTCCAATATGCCCAACAACGTACAGAGCGCGCAACCTTAGCAGGTGCCGTAAACACGCTCAAATTGACTGATGATGGGATTATCATCGGCGATAATACAGATGGAGCAGGATTAGTCCTCGACCTGATTAATAATCACGTTAATTTAAAAGGTGCTCGTATTTTGTTACTCGGCGCTGGTGGCGCTGCACGAGGCGTTTGTGGCCCATTGCTAGATGAATTACCAAAAGAAATAGTGGTTGCCAATCGTACCTTTGAAAAAGCACAAACCCTCGCTAACATTTTTAAAGATTTAGGTAATATAAAAGCTTGTCAAATGGATCAGTTATCAGGCGAGTTTGATCTCATCATTAACTCTACGTCTGCTGGTTTAAGTGGTCAAATTGCTCCAATTAACGCTGAGTTAGTTCGCCCAGAAACAGCAATATATGACATGACCTATAGCGCAGAAGTCACTGCTTTTAATCAATGGGCCAAACAACAAGGTGCCAGACTCGTGATTGATGGTTTAGGCATGTTAGTAGGACAAGCGGCAGAAAGCTTTGCGATGTGGCGAGGTCTAAAACCCGGTGCCAAGCAAGTATTAACTGAATTACGTCATAATTTATCAAATTAAATAAAAGGAGAAGTGTATGCAATGCCACCGTATTAATGAAATTCTTGAGCTCATTGAGCCTTATTGGTTAAAAAATCAAGATCTTAGCTTAATGGAAGTATTAGCTAAACTGAGCCAAGAAGCGGGTTTTGAAGAGCCATTAGAGAAACTAAGTGATGAAGTCATTATTTATCACCTTAAGATGGATCAAACTGAAGAAGGGGCAATGATCCCAGGCATTCAAAAAGATTGTGAAGATGACTTTCAAACCGCATTATTAAAAGCTCGTGGCATTATTTAAAAAATGTAATGTGTTTAAATTAAGCAACGCTTTTTTATCAAACCAGTGATAAAAAAGCACCATGCTTAGCTTTCTATCCTGAATAATAAAGCAAATAGTTATGCCTTTAAAAAAAGATCAAAATCACGACATTATCATCGGCTTTAAATAATTACTTTAGATTTACCTAATATAAACTTATAATATTTTTTTCGTGGCATCCAAGGTGCAAAAAAATGACTGAACGCATAAAAATAAAAGAAATAAAAACATCAACCCAATCCAATGTTGATCGCTATAACCCAAGTAATAGAATTTATGTGCGTGCAGTGTATGGTTTATACCAAAAACTTCGTCGTTATACAGGCTGGGGACTGATCGTTCTCTTTTTGGCATTACCGATGATTCGCTGGAATGGTCATCAAGCTGTATTGTTTGATATTAGCAAACAGCAATATCATATTTTTAATATGACTCTTTTTCCGCAAGACTTAACGCTGCTAGCCTGGGTTTTTATTATTGCCGCCTTTGCACTGTTTTTTATTACCACTTATCTTGGTCGTGTCTGGTGTGGTTACACTTGTCCGCAAACCGTATGGACCTTTATCTTTATTTGGTTCGAAGAACGTTTTGAAGGCACTGCCAACAAACGAAAACGCTTAGACCAAATGCCTTGGAATTTTAATAAGGTTTGGCGAAAAGCAGCAAAACATACTGGCTGGATCATTGTTTCTTTACTCACAGGCCTGGCATTTTGTTCTTATTTTGTGCCGATTCATGAATTGTATATAGATTTTATTACTCTTGATTCAAGCTTTGCTATCACCGCAAATATTTTATTTTTTGCAACAATTACCTATGCAAACGCGGGTTGGATGCGCTCTATTGTTTGTACACATATGTGTCCTTATGCTCGTTTTCAATCAACCATGTTTGATAAAAATACTTATATCGTTGGTTACGATGCCAAACGTGGTGAAGCACGCGGACCTCGTCGTCGTAAGGCCGATCCTAAAGAGCTTGGTTTAGGCGATTGTGTTGATTGTGACCTTTGTGTGCAGGTTTGTCCTACAGGTATCGATATTCGTGATGGTTTGCAATACGAATGTATTAACTGTGGTGCTTGTATCGATGCCTGTGATGAAACCATGGATAAAATGGGTTATCCAAGAGGCCTTATTTCTTATACTTCAGAGCAAAAGTTAGAAGGTAAGGAAACTAAAATAATGCGCCCTAAGATTATCGGGTATGGGTTAATGCTACTCATCATGATCGGTCTGTTTATTGCTAATATCGTTAATTTAAGCAGTGCTGAAATGGAAATTGTAAGAGACCGAAGCGCGCTATATCGAGAAAACAGTGAAGGTTTAATCGAAAATACCTATACCTTAAAACTATTAAACAAAACAATTGAAACACAAACCTACAAGTTGTCATTTTCTGGGCTTAAAGATGCTCAGTTAATTGGCCCTGAAATCATTGTTATCAAATCAGGGGAAATACTCACACAGCCAATTTCAATTGCTGTTGATGCTTATGATATCAAAGAGAAAAAAATAATGATCACCATTAAACTCACTAGTGTGGGCGATGATGTTGAAGAAATAGAGCAACAAAGCCCCTTCTTTACGGGCTCATAACCCTCTATTAAAGGCGCATTAAACAAGTAATGCGTTCTCTCTCATAACAATCTAAAATGGCGCTTCTGCGCCATTTCTTTTTTGAGGTCAACCATGCAAAATTCTAATTTTAGTTATTCATCCCTAACCCCTGAATTACAGCTTGATGCTTTGGCCAGTGTGGAAATTTATCCTGAAACCGGCTTAATTCAACTCAATTCCTATGAAAATAGAGTGTCACTTTTTACAGATGAAAATAAAGTACGTTATGTGGTGAAGTTTTACCGACCACAACGCTGGAGCAAAGCGCAGTTGCTCGAAGAACATGCTTTTAGCCTAGAATTAAAAACAAAAGGTTGCACAATTGCCAACCCTGTATCATTAAACAAACAAACCTTATTTGAATTCCAAGGTTATTATTTTGCTTTGTTTAAAAGCCTACCCGCACGTAGTTTAGAAAGTGAGAATCTTGATCACCTTTATGAAGTCGGTGTCGCGCTCGGTAAGTTACATCAAATCGGTAGCCAAGGTTCGTTTAGTGCACGGGAAGCATTTGATATTAGAACGATGTTAACGTTGCCTATTGAACAGTTAAAACAAAGCCCTGTTATTCCTCGATTTATTGCAGAGCAATTATTTTCAGCCATGGATGAAATAGAAAAAATAACCACAAAGCTTTTCAATCAACAGTCTTTTAAACGCATTCGTTTACATGGCGACTGTCACGCGAGCAATATTTTAATGAATAATGACATGCCTGCTTTCGTTGATTTTGATGATTGTAAAATGGGCCCTGCTATGCAGGATTTATGGATGTTACTCAGTGAAGATAAAAAAGAACAACAATTGCAATTATCAACACTATTAGAAGGTTATGAAGAAATATTGCCATTTGATAGGAAACAACTTGCACTTATCGAGCCATTGCGTAGCATGCGTATCATTCATTATGTGAGCTGGATCAACAAAAGATGGGAAGATCCTACTTTTCCATTGAACTTTCCTTGGTTTTCCACTGACGAATACTGGCAAGAGTTGTTACAATCATTGCAACAACAGATCATTAATATGCAAGCGCCTCCCGTTTCTATTTGGCCTGAGTATTAAAAATAACTATAAAGGAAACACAATGAAAAAGTTTTTCGCTATTTTTGCAGCATTGATATTATTACCGTTATCAATACAAGCAGCTGATTTTAAACAAGGAACACATTACGAAGTTGTTAAGCAAACAGCGACATCAACTCCTGAAGTATTAGAGTTTTTCTCATTTTACTGCCCACACTGCTTTAAATTTGAACCATTAATGCAACAACTTAAAGCAAACCTGGATGAAGATGTAAAAATCAAAAAAAATCATGTTAACTTTTTAGGGCAAGCAATGGGGCCTAAATTGACACAAGCTTATGCCGCGGCTGAATTACTAGAAGTTGAAGACAAAGTTTCAAGTTTGATATTTGATCAAATTCATACTTTACGTAAGGCTTTTACGAGTGATGAAGATATTGTTGCTATTTTTGAAAAAGCTGGCGTTTCTAAAGCAGAAGCAACAGCAGCACTAGCAAGCTTTTCTGCAACAGGCATTGCTTCACAAATGAAACGTAATACTGAAACCTTTAAAATTCGTGGCGTACCTTCTTTAATTGTTAACGGTAAATATCAAGTTATTACTAGCTCAGTTAAAAGCACTGATGAATTTATCGAATTAGTTGCCTTTTTAACCAAAAAGACTGATTAATTAACAAAATACTTATTGGTTTTATTTTGTATTATTTATAACATCATTAAATAAACAAATTACTTCCACTAGTCTTTGATTTTAGGCCACTTTTGTGGCCTTTTTTGTGCCTATTATTGTTCAAAATATGAGCTTTTTGCATCTTGAGAGGTTACGAGTATAATGCTCGAATATGATGAATGGAGAAGTCTCTTTGAAAACTGTATTTAATAATGCGGCACAGATTAAATCTGTGTTACGAGATTTACATAACCAGAAAGGTTCAAGTAAAGCTCAAATTATCGCTATTAGTGGTATAGAAGGTGGCGGTAAACGCTCACTTACAAAGAAAGTAGCAGAAGCATTACGGTTAGAAGGTATATCTGTTGCCATTGTACATACCGATGATTGGGAAGCATGCGAAAAAGTACGCTTTAATGTCATGAGTAGCCCTGAAGAGTATTACCTTAATGCTTATCGATTAGATGAAATGGTAGAACAACTCATTTTACCGCTTAAGTTATTTGGTAGCGTGAAAACGTCGGTTCAACTTGAAGATGTGCTTAACCCAAGAAGAGTTGATTATAACTTTGAAAATATTGAAATCATCCTCATTGAAGGTGTTTACCTTCTGCAGAGTGCTTATCTAGAACTCTATGATTATAGTATTTGGGTTAAAAGTGATTTTGATGCCGCTTTTGCTCGTCTAAAAGGCCCCCTCTTTTTTGGTATTGAGCAGTCGCAGCAAGCTTTGGTAAACCTTTTTGAAGGGTTAATTAAACCCGCTGCGCAATATCATATATTTGTTGATGACCCACAGGAAAAAGCCGATTCGGTTTATATCGAACAAGAACCAGAAAAAAATGCCACCAAAGCAGAGTAACCATCACACCGCTTATATGAACTTTAAGCGTTCGCAATGGGCTGCCTTACGGGATAATGTTGCTTTAACGCTTTCAGAAGAAGATTTAGAGCAATTACGAGGTATTAATGAATCTTTATCACTTGATGAAGTAATCGACATCTATCTGCCTCTCTCTCGCTTATTAAACCTATATGTTAAAGCACAACAATATCGGCATACTGTTCGCGATAAATTTTTGAATACTAGTAGCCAAAAAGTACCTTATATTATTGGTATTGCAGGCAGTGTGGCTGTTGGTAAAAGTACCACTGCACGTATACTTCAAGCATTACTTTCTCGATGGCCCCAACACCCTAAAGTGACATTAGTGACCACTGATGGCTTTTTACGCCCTAATCAAGACTTAGTTGCTCGTAACTTAATGCATAAAAAGGGATTTCCTGAAAGCTTTGACATTAAAGCCTTAGTTGATTTTGTTGCTGATATAAAATCAGGTAAAAGCTCAGTTTCAGCCCCCATTTACTCTCATTTAACTTACGATATTTTGCCTGACCAACAAGTTTCTGTTGAGCAACCCGACATTGTTATTTTAGAGGGACTCAATGTATTACAAACAGCCATTAATTACCCAGATCATCCTCATCGTGTATTTGTATCTGATTTTGTTGATTTTTCTATTTTTGTAGACGCAGATACGGACCTTTTAAAACAATGGTACATTCAACGTTTTCTTAAGTTTCGTGAAGGGGCATTTACTGATCCAAATGCTTATTTTCATTGTTATTCAAAAATGAGTGAACGAGAAGCTATCAACACCGCGTCTAAGATTTGGGATGAAATAAACGGTATTAATCTACAAGAAAATATCCGACCAACTCGTGATCGCGCCAACCTTATTCTTAAAAAAGCAACTAATCATCAAGTCTCTAGCGTTAAATTACGCAAATAATAACGTTATTTTCAGAAACAAAAAAGGTGCTTTAAAGCACCTTTTTTATGATTTGTGATTATTATTGAAGATCAGGCTTAAAGAATAATTTCTTTTAATTTCGGGTCTTTACGATCCAAATAATGAATCGAATGAATACGTCGTACAGTACGAGATTTACCACGTACTAATAATGTTTCTGTTGTCGCCATACGGCCATTAACAGTCACACCTTCAACGAGATCTCCCATTGTAATACCTGTGGCAGCAAAAATAACATTGTCATTCTTAACAAGATCTTCAAGTTTTAGTACTTTATTAACTTCAATACCTTGTTCCTCACAACGGCGTGTTTCTTCTTTACCAATCGCGATATTTTCTTCTGTTGCTTCTTTAACCATTGGACGAGGTATTAAGCGAGCTTGCATATTTCCATCGAGAGCACGTACAACGGCCGCCGAAATAACACCTTCTGGCGCACCACCGATACAATATAAAACATCAACTTGGTTATCAGGCATACATGCCAAGACAGAAATAGCTACATCCCCATCAGGAATCGCAAATACACGACAACCTAAGCCTTGCATGTCTTTAATGATACGATCATGTCTTGGCTTAGCTAATGTCGCAACAGTAAGCTCTGTTAATGGCTTACCTAATGCAAATGCAATCGCTTTTAAATTTTGCTCAAGAGAAAGCTCTAAATCAATCGCATCTTTGGCGTTTGGCCCTACGATCAATTTTTCCATATACATATCAGGAGCACGTAAAAAGCTACCTTTTTCACCCACCGCTAACACTGCAAGCGCATTTGATTGGCCCATCGCTGTCATGCGCGTGCCTTCAATTGGATCTACTGCAATATCAACTGCATCAGCTCCCGCTTTGCCTGTACCAACATGTTCACCAATGTATAACATGGGTGCTTCATCAATTTCACCTTCACCAATAACGATCTCACCATCAATATCGATTTGATTAAAGATAAGGCGCATCGCCTCTACAGCTGCACCATCAGCGGTATTTTTATCACCTCGGCCTAACCATTTATAACCCGCTAATGCAGCGGCCTCTGTGACTCGAGAAAATTCAAGTGCTAATTCGCGTCTCATTTTTAGAGCTCCCAATTCGAAAACTATTTTTCAGAATATATTAATACCAATAGAATCAAAATGATGATCATCTTTGCTGGTTAAAATTAGTACTAACTGCGTTGTGAGTTTTGAAGTGAGAATGAATAACTCACTTCTGCAAATCACGCCTTGTTAGCAAAAATTTTTCCTACGCCATGTCTGATTACTTATTTAATTCTATTGGCATAAAGACTCAGAAACGCCTTTTGGTGAAACTGAGTCTTTACAAAAAAGTGGTATGTTGCTAAACAAATCTTAGCTTCTGGCAACAATTGGCGCTTATTATACCTACATCCTTTAAAAATGCAGATGTATCTTTAAGCCTCAACAACCTGTTGCACGGCAACTTTAAATTTTGCCATTGCCAGCTTAATGTCTGACTCGCTAATGTTTAAAGCTGGCGCTAAACGTATAACATTTGCACCCGCTATCAAAATTAATAAACCATGCTCTGCACTTGCTAACAAGAAATCTTTCGCACGACCGCTATATTGTTCATTTAACACGGCACCTAATAAAAGCCCGGCACCACGTATGTCTTTAAAAACTGAATACTGCTCATTAATTTCTGCTAATAACTCACGGAATAAGGCTTCTTTGTGTTTAACGCCATTCAGCATGTCAGGTGTATTAATCAGATCAAATGCTTTACTCGCTACCGCACAGGCTAATGGGTTACCACCAAAGGTCGTACCATGTGTTCCTACGGTTAAACAGCTTGCTAATTTTGTGGTTGTTAACATCGCTGAAATAGGAAATCCTGCTCCTAATGCTTTTGCTGAAGTAACAATATCAGGCGTGACATCTAAGCCCATGTAAGCAAAAAGATGCCCTGTACGACCCATACCTGTTTGTACTTCATCAAAAATCATCAGTGCATTGTGTTTATTACATAATGCGCGCACCGCAATAGCGAATTGCTTACAAATCGGTAATACGCCACCTTCGCCCTGTAAAGGCTCTAAAATTACCGCACAGGTTTTATCTGAGATAGTGGCTTCAAGAGCACTTAAATCATTATATTCAAGATGTGTAATGCCAGCAGGTTTAGGGCCAAAACCATCTGAATAACTTTTTTGTCCACCAGCAGTGACGGTAAAAAAAGTACGACCATGAAAGCCTTGATAAAATGCAATGATTTCAGTTTTTTCTGTTGAATAGTTATCCTGCGCATAACGACGCGCTAGTTTTAATGCCGCTTCATTCGCTTCTGCACCTGAGTTTGCAAAAAACACTCTTTCAGCAAAAGTATTATCAACCAATTTTTGTGCTAATTGTAATGTTGGCTCATTAGTGAAAATATTACTCACATGCCATAATTTCTGGGCTTGTTCTGTTAAGGCATTAATTAATTCAGGATGTGCATGCCCTAAAGCATTAACAGCGATGCCTCCTGTTAAGTCTATATATTCATTATTTTCTTGATCCCACACTCGCGAACCTTCACCGCGCACTGGAATCATATTTAGTGGTGCATAATTTGGCACCATTAATTGATCAAAGAGAGGCCGTGTGATTTGAGCGTTTGACATGCGATGTTCCTTTTCTTTTAGTGTGTTGAAAAATAATAAATAGTGTTCAAAATTACCTGTAAAGTGACTGTCCGTTAACCAAAGTCTCTTAAGGTAAGATAAGTATATAAATTAACAGCAACGAGACATGGAGTCCAAGTTAATTACGGACTTGTTGAATAAAGTTATTCAGAAGTTGTAAACCTTGTTCTGACATGATGCTTTCAGGGTGAAATTGAACCCCTTCAAGGGCTAATGTTTTATGACGAATACCCATGATTTCATTGCTATCTAATGCTGTCGCTGAAATATCAAAACAATTAGGTAAGGACTCTTCTTTAACGACTAGGCTATGATAACGGGTTACATTTAATGGGTTGTTTAATCCTGTGAAAACACCTTTTTCATCATGTTGAATCAAGGAGTTTTTCCCGTGTTTAACTTGCTTAGCACGTATCACATCACCGCCAAAAACCTGTGCAATGCTTTGATGACCTAAACAAACCCCTAATAATGGAATTTCACCAGCAAAACGTTCGATAACACTTAATGAAATGCCAGCATCATTGGGTGTGCAAGGGCCAGGTGAGATAACTAAATGATCAGGGTTTAAATCTGCAATTTCTTTCAAACTAATTTGATCGTTTCTTTTTACTACAACGTATTGGTTTAATTCACCGAAATACTGTACTAAGTTATAAGTAAATGAATCGTAGTTGTCAATCATCAAAAGCATGAAAGGGTTAGCCTTTATTAGTCAGGATAAATAAGTATTTGTAACTACTCAGCACCCTTCAAATTTCAGGTGTTTTTGTCATAAATAGAGTGTAAATGCTCAGGGATAAGCCATTTATGCTTAGTTTAAGGCGAAAAAGCGCAGTTTAGTGGTTTAAATGAGCATTTTTCAACGATGAAATAAGCTTAAAGGGCGACGGCCTGAGTAGTGACAAGTATTTTAACCTAAACTCTCTCATAGACGGAGAAAATATAATGAAAATATTAATCAATGGCTCTTCAGGTTTAATTGGTTCAGCGCTCACCACTTTTCTAAAAGCTCAAGGTTATGAAGTAGCGCGATTATTACGAACTCAACAAGATGAACACCCTTATTGGGATATAGATAGTGCAAATTTTCATTTAAAAGATTTTTCTTATCCAGATGTTATTATTAATTTAGCGGGAGAAAGTATTGCTGATGGACGCTGGACAGAAAAAAAGAAACAACAACTTATCAATAGTCGTTTGCAAACCACCTCATTATTAGTAGAGCATTTTAAACAAAAACCACCTAAGTTATTTATTAACGCATCAGCTATTGGTTTTTATGGGGACAGAGGGCCAAGCATTGTTGATGAAAATAGCGATGCGGGTAAAGATTTTGTGTCTGATTTAGCCAAACAATGGGAAGCAAGTTGCGATGCAATACAATCACCACAAACACGCTTAGTTAAAATACGCACCGGTATTGTTATCAGTAAAAAAGGAGGGGCTTTAGCAAAAATGCTACCAGCCTTTAAATTAGGCGGAGGAGGCAAGATAGGATCAGGTAAACAGTTTATGAGTTGGATAGATATTGAAGATGTTTGTCATGCGATTGAATTTATCATTCAAAAACCAATGATTTCAGGCCCCGTCAACTTAGTTTCTCCTACGCCAGTGACTAATAAAGCCTTTAGCATAGCGTTAAGCAAACAACTTAAGCGGCCCTGCATTTTTCCATTGCCGAGTGCTATCGTTAAACTGCTTTTTGGAGAAATGGGAAAAGAACTTTTATTAGCCAGTACACGCGTCATGCCGACTAAATTACTTGATGCGGGATTTAAGTTTGAATATCCGTCATTACAATACAGCTTAATGCATCAACTAAAATGATAATATTAAAGGGGATTTTATGAAACTTCTTCGAGGTAGCCATGTAGTTATACCAAATCCACTAAATAACTGATCAATCTTACTTGTTAAAATTAGCGGTTTCCGCGTTGAAAGTTTTGTAAAGGCAATGACCAAAACTTTTATCAGTATAAAAGGAAAGGGCAGCCGAAGCTGCCCTTAAGTAGTCATTCTATCAGATCCTTGATAGTTGTTGCTCCCTGCTTTGCATCCATTTGACTATGCCAATCTAGGCGTCCACTTCCCAATCCTTTGGGCATTTCCTTTTTCATATCCTTATGAGATAAACATCCTGTTTATCAATCATCTCCCTTTCCTTAGGAGGTGTCCTTCACTTGTCATCCTGACTAATAATAACCATCCTAGTCATTATTTCCCCTTCATCCTGAAAGGTGTTCCTTAACTACATCCTGTAGCCTATTCCTTTGTTGTCCATAACAATAAAACATCCTGTTTTATTACTTCTCATCCTGAGAACGTCCAACTTGCCATCCTGACAATTATAATCCGTTGAAACTTACATCCTGTATGTCACCCGGTCTTTACGTGATTTATAGTACGTCGATATTTAGTAATTTAACTACGATAAAATCACTAAATATATACTGATAAAGTCACAGTTTAAAAATAAGTCTTTAAATCAATACTTTAAATTACAATTTAAGATATAAAAATTAAAAGTAATTATTTTTAATTACTATATCCTCACGAGACAATGGTCGATCTCTTACAAGGATTAATTAAAATAAAAAATCCCAGCAATACTGGGATCTTTATAAAAAGAAGTAATTATCATTCAAAGCGAATGATTAGAAGTTGTATCTTAGACCAACTAATAATTCATCTTCTTCGCTAGCATCATCTAGATTATTCAATTTATATGATGCATAAGTACGGATTGATTTGTTAAATCGATATTGTGCTTCAAGCGCAAAGAAGTCTTCTGTATCTGCAGAAACAGATGCCACTTCCTCTTCTGCCATACCAATTATACCAATGAGACGGAACGCTTTAGTAAACTTGTACTGAATAGCAGCTTCAAAAGAAGTGAAATCAGTTGCAGCATCAACAGCACCCATTGCATAAGTTGTTGCAAGGTATAAATCATTCCATGTGTAAGCCACACCAAATGTTGCTTGGTCAGCTTCATCTTGATCGGAAAAGGAAGCTGCTAACTGAAGACCTGAATCAAAAGCATAAAGCGCAGAAACAGCAAATGCATCCATGTCTTTATCTTCTACCGCTTGGTAGTCAAATTGAAGCGTTAATGCTTCAGAAAACGTACCAGAATATAAGAAGGTATTACTCGCTTTGCTTGAAGCGCTATCAATATATTCTTGTTGACCAGAATGAGCCGATGCAATATCAGTTAAACCAGACACTTGAATGTTAGCTGTATCTTGTTTACCGTAGGAGAAATCGCCAACATTTGTAGCGATACCTGCGAATAAGTAACGGTTATCTAAGTCCGAACCATCTTTAGTTGATGGTTGAATCTCATACTCCATGTAACCAAAACCAGTCAGTTCGTTAGAAATTTGTGTTTTACCAGAAAAATTAATACGTGCACGGCTTTTATCTTCCATTGTTCCTTCAACGGAATCACTAAATAAGCCACGAACTTCAGCACGGCCACCCACTTTTAATGATGTACCATCGTTATCGTATACAGTTGCAGCGCCAGCTGTAGAAACTAGACCAGATAGAATTGCAGTTGCTAATAGAGTTTTTCTCATGATGTTTCCATGTTTTATTTAAGGTAATAATTAAATTCGATTAAGTTCATCAGCGCAGTCGCTGTTGACGAAAAGGAGCTTACCTTGCATACATGGCAAATTTGTGACAGCCGTCAATAAAATATTCGGTTTTAATATGAGATTTTAAAACCGAATATTTAAACTAAATGAGCGCGGGCCCTAATACCTCTTATTTACCAATACAAAAACTTGAAAAAATACGCCCAAGTAAGTCATCAGAGGTAAATTCACCGGTTATTTCACTTAAAAATTGTTGTGTTAAACGTAATTCTTCAGCGAGTAATTCACCGGCTCGGTACTCTTCAAGTTGTACTTTCCCTTCAAGAAGGTGTATTTCTGCGTTATCAATGGCCTCTAGATGGCGACGACGAGCCATAAAACCACCTCCGGTAGAACCTTGATAACCCATAATATCTTTTAAGTGGTCTTTTAAAGGTTGTAAACCTAAGCCTGTTTTCGCTGATATAGGATAAACAGGATATTGATTATTTTCGCTGACAATTAACGATTCACCGGTTAGGTCAGCCTTGTTTCTTACTACCGTTAATCCTACCGTACTCGGTAATTGTTCAATAAATTCTGGCCAAATTTCATGGGGCGATTGTGAATCGGTTGTGGTGGCATCTAACATAAATAAAACACGATCTGCTGTTTTTATTTCCGCCCATGCGCGCTCAATACCTATTTTTTCCACTTCATCTGCACTTTCACGCAACCCAGCGGTATCAATGATATGTAACGGCATGCCATCAATATGAATATATTCACGCATCACATCACGTGTCGTACCAGCAATGTCTGTCACAATGGCGCTTTCTTTGCCAACTAAGCTATTTAAGAGACTTGATTTACCGGCATTAGGACGACCTGCAATCACCACTTTCATACCATCACGTAATATCGCGCCTTGTTTTGCCTGTGCTTTCACTGACTCAAGGTTATCAATAATTTGATAGAGATCTTTTGCTATTTTGCCATCACTTAAAAAATCGACTTCTTCTTCAGGGAAATCAATCGATGCTTCTACATAAATACGCAGATGTATTAAGCTTTCAACGAGTTCATTAATCTTATTAGAAAATTCACCCTGTAAAGAGTGCAGAGCGCTTTTAGCCGCTTGTTCCGAAGTAGCCTCAATTAAATCTGCAATCGCCTCAGCTTGTGCTAAATCGAGCTTATCGTTCATGAAGGCACGTTCCGAAAACTCTCCTGGATTCGCGCTACGGATATTTTTGATGGTTAATATTGCTTTGATAAGCATATCCATCACCACCGGCCCGCCATGTCCTTGTAATTCTAAGACATCTTCTCCAGTAAAAGAGTTAGGCGCTTTAAAAAGTAGAGCAATACCTTGGTCTAATACATCGCCATGTTGATCATTAAAGGGAAGGTATTCGGCATAACGGACCTTAGGGATTTTACCTAAAATAATGTCAGCAACCGCTTCGACATCAGGACCTGAAACACGAATAATGCCAACGCCACCTCGGCCTGTTGCTGTCGCCTGGGCAACAATTGTATCTGTTACTTCAATCATAATAATGCACCCTGTAAAATCTGTTAATTCGTTTACTCAATAAGTTTATCGGATACTCAAACAACTAAAAAGCGGATCCGTCTTACTCAATTTTTTAATTAGTATAATTAAAAAAGCAAAAAGGCGACTCAATAAGTCGCCTTTTTATGTTCAAAGGATAAAAGAATTACTTCTTCTCACCCAAACCTTGTTTTTCAATTTGTCTAAAAATAATACTTTGTTGAATCAAGGTAACTACGTTACTGACTAACCAGTAAAGTACTAGCCCAGCAGGGAACCATAAGAAGAAGAAGGTAAATACTACCGGCATAAACTTCATGATTTTCTGTTGCATTGGATCTTGTACTTGTGATGGAGACATTTTCTGAATAAAGAACATGCTCACACCCATTAATAATGGTAATACATAGTACGGGTCTTGAACTGATAAATCTTGAATCCATAACATGAACGGAGCATGACGTAATTCAACTGATTCCATTAATGACCAATATAAAGCAATGAAAATTGGCATTTGTAGAAGAATTGGGAAACAACCACCTAATGGGTTTACTTTCTCAGTCTTGTACATTTCCATCATCGCTTTAGATACTTTTTGGCGATCTTCACCGTAGCGTTCACGTAATGCTTGAATCTTAGGTTGTAACAGACGCATCTTCGCCATTGACGTATATTGCGCTTTTGTTAATGGGTACAAAGAACCTTTAACAGTAAATGTAATTAATATGATTGCAACACCCCAGTTACCAACAATACCTTGGAAGAAAAGTAACAATTGGAATAAAGGTTGTGCGATAAACCATAACCAACCGTAATCAACCGTTAAGTCTAAGTGTTCTGCAGCCATCCCCATTTCATCTTGTAGTTTAGGACCTACCCATAGGTTTGCTTCGATTTTAGCAGTACTGTTTGCATTAATCGTTTGTATCGGCGCTTTAAAACCAATAGCAGCATCTGTACCTTGGATAATTTTGCTGTACAACTCATTCGTTTGATTGGTTGCTGGTATCCAAGCAGATACAAAGTAATGCTGTAACATTGCCACCCAACCACCTTCAGTTGTTTTGTTTAGTGGCGTTTCTTGCATATCATCATATTTGTATTTTTGGTAACGTGTTTCTGATGTTGAATATGCACCACCACGATAAACAGGCATTGCGATATTAGTACCAGTATCTTTAATGGTTTCTTTTAACTGTCCATATAATTGAACATTTAAAGCATTATTAGAGTTATTTTCAATGTTATAAGCAACGTTAACAACATATGAACCACGTTTAAGTGTGAATGTTTTTGTAAAAACATTGCCATTTGAGTCGACAAAACGTAATGCGGTAGAAACTTGAGTTTCACCATCAGAAAGCACACTGTTTTCTGTTGTCGCACTATAAAAAGGACGACCATTTTTATTTGAGTCAGGTCCACCTTGACCAATCAGACCACTTTGCGCGATGTAAGTGAAGCCATTACCGCTGTCTAAAATGCGGAAGGGCACATCTGAATCTTTTTCAATATCATGCTCTAATAAATCTGCAGTGATAACATCACCACCAATCAATGAGATAGCAAGACGTAAAGTATCACTTTCTAAAATAACAGGTTCATTAGTTGATAACTGAGCGGGTATTTCATTAATATCAGCGCTTGTCGCTGATGATGAAGGAACATCTGCACTAAAATTGCTACTAGTAGGCGTAGCAATGGTAGTTTGCTCAGTTGTTTGTGCTGCTACTGGCTTAGGAGTTTGATCGACAACCCATGCCTGATAAAGCAAAAAGCTTACAAACAATAGGGCAAGTAACAATAAATTTCGTTGGGATTCCATAACGTTTACTAATCTCTTTTATTGATTGAATCTGTTTTATGACTCTTTTTATGACAACAAGTAGGCACAGGATCGTAACCACCTTCGCTTAATGGTTGGCATCTTATAAGACGTTTAGCTGCTAGCCAACATCCTTTTACGATTCCATGTAATTTTATCGCCTCGATCGCATAATATGAGCAAGTTGGCGTAAAACGACAACGAGGCCCAATCATCGGACTGATAATTAACTGATAAGCACGAATAAATTTAATTGCTATCCATTGCAACGCTGCACTAATTTTCGCCATAATTTATCCATAACCTTATCAATTTCTTGATTTGATAAATCAGCAATACCTGCTTTTGCAATAACAACAATATCAATTGCTGGTAACTGGTGTTGTTGATGACGGAATTGCTCTCTTAATACACGACGAATACGATTACGCCCAACAGCACGCTTAATATGCTTTTTAGGTATAGCCATACCTATACGGGGATGATCTAAGGTATTTTTTCGAGCAAGAAGTGTTAGGTGCGGTGAGACTGCTGGAATAGCATTCTTAAATACGGGTTGAAAATCTTCAGGAGTTAACAAGCGTAACTCCCGAGAATACGAATAATTTACCACGTCTGGAGAAATTATGCGCTTAAGCTTGCACGGCCTTTAGCACGACGACGAGCTAGTACGTTACGACCATTTTTAGTCGCCATACGAGTTCTGAAACCGTGTGAACGCTTACGCTTAAGATTACTTGGTTGAAAAGTACGTTTCATGCTCTTTCCACTTATGTTAAGTACTGTACAGTAGCTAATATTTTCAATTTGAATGTCGAAGAAACTTATAAAGTTAATTCAAATAACAAAATAAAAAGGTTAGCCGATTAAAAAGAGAGCAAATTCTATGTATTGATCGACTAAAAGTCAATCACAGATATCTCTTTCAAGCACATTAAATAATTCCCTTAAAAAGTATTCACTTCAAAAAGGTAAATATCAATAGCTTGCCATACTCGAAAGTTTGGGTGAGGGGATTATATAGAAGCACCATTAATAAGCAAGGATCTATCAGTGATCTTTCTTTTTTGTTTAAAATTAGTTCTAATAAAGGAATACTTATTTCGCTGATTATCGTTTCATTATAAATTGCAATCTATTTAAAATACTTTATTTGCAAAAAGATCGACGGATCTTGTAGATTGATCGTGATCTTATCGGTAGAATTATCCGCCCGAAATCCTCAACTGGAGTTAGCAATGTCCCTCGCAATTTGGCAAGAGTGCTTAGCACAATTAAAAGATGAATTGTCAAAGAGTGACTTCAGTACATGGTTACGACCATTACAGGCTGGATATAGCAATTCAATACTCTCTCTTTACTCTCCCAATAAGTTTACCAGTGACTGGGTACGTAATAATTTTATGGAGATTATTGAAAGTAAAATCAAGCTATTAGCACAAATTGAAGATCCCAATCTCAGCATTCAAATTCGTTTATTAGTCGGAAAACCAGAAACGGCGGATGTCGCTCCTGAAGCTCCTCCTGTTGCTGCGCCACAAGTAAATACTTATCACCCTTGGCAAGGACAAAATAAAGCAGAGGCAATTGCTCATAAAAGTAATTTAATCAAACGTTTTACTTTTGATAACTTTGTTGAAGGTAAATCAAATAACTTTGCGATTGCGACAACACAACAGATTGCAGAAAATCCTGGTGGCGTTTATAACCCTCTTTTTCTTTATGCACATCCTGGTTTAGGTAAAACACATTTATTACATGCGGTAGGTAACTCTATTGTTACTGCTAATCCAGATAGTAAAGTGGTTTATATTCGTTCAGAACGTTTTGTGCAGGATATGATTAATTCAATTCGTAACAATACCATTGAACAATTTAAAGACTATTATGCTTCTCTTGATGCATTATTAATTGATGATATTCATTTCTTTGCTGGTAAAGAACGTTCGCAAGAAGTGTTATTCCAGACATTCAACTCAATGTTAGATGGTCATCAACAAGTTATTTTAACCAGTGACCGATTTCCTAAAGAAATTGAAGGCATTGATGAGCGACTGCGTACGCGATTTGGTTGGGGGTTGTCTATTCCGATTGATCCACCTGAATTAGAAACCCGTGTCGCCATTTTAATCAGTAAAGCCGAAGAACGTGGATTAACCTTACCAGATGATGTCGCTTTCTTTATCGCTAAACGTCTTACTATTACCGATGTGAGAGTATTAGAAGGTGCCATTGCTAACATCTCAGCAAAAGCACAGTTTACAGGTCAAGATATCACTATTTCGCTGGTACAAGATGCGCTACGAGATATGTTAGCCGTACACACAAAACAAACGACCATCGATAATATTCAAAAAATAGTCGCAGAACATTACCGCATTAAAATTTCTGACATGGCATCAAAACGTCGTACACGTACAGTTGCAAGACCACGTCAGATTGCAATGGCTTTGGCAAAAGAATTAACCCAGCATAGTTTGCCTGAAATTGGTGAAGCTTTTGGTGGACGCGATCATACAACAGTATTGCATGCTTGCCGTAAAGTTGCGGAATTACGTAGTGAGAATAATGATATTCAAGAAGACTACAAAATCTTAATACGCACATTATCGATGTAAGGTGATTAAAGCATGAAATTTTCAATCTCACGTGACGCTTTTTTACGCCCATTACAATTAGTGGTTGGCTCTGTCGCTGGCGGTCGTCCTGCATTACCAATCATGGCGAATATCCTTATAGAAGTAAAACAAGGGTTATTAAGCCTAACTGGCACCGATCTAGAAGTTGAATTAATCACTCAAATCCCCTTACAACAACCTTTTGAAGAAGGTGTTATCACGGTTCCTGCTCGTAAGTTATTAGATATTTGTAAAGGTTTATCTGATCCCTGTGAAATTACCTTTGAAGTTAAGAATGAAAAAGTAACGATACGCTCAGGAAGAAGTCGATATTTATTATCATCATTACCGGCTATCGATTTTCCAAATATAGAATCTTGGAAAAGCCTACTTGAATTAACCGTGATGCAAGGTGAGTTTAAAAAATTAATCGAATTCACTCAATTTGCTATGGCTAGCCAAGATGTACGTTATTACCTTAATGGTATGTATTTTGAAGTCAGCGAAAATTGCTTCCGCAGTGTCGCAACTGATGGTCATCGATTAGCATCTTCAGCAATAACATTGCCACAGAGTTTTGAAGCACAATCCATTATAGTCCCAAGAAAAGGGGTCTTAGAGCTTGTTAAATTACTCGATAATGAACAAGAAAATGTGACCTTACAAATAGGTCAAAATAACTTACGTGCTATCATCGGCGGTTTTATTTTTACCACAAAACTGGTTGATGGACGTTTTCCTGATTACCGACGTGTTATTCCACGTAACGGCGACAAAGAGTTATTAGCCAATAGGGAATCGCTAAAACAAGCATTCACTCGCGCGGCTATTTTATCAAATGAAAAATTTCGAGGTGTTCGTTTAACGCTGTCTGAAAACTTATTGCAAATTACTGCAAATAATCCAGAACGAGAAGAAGCAGAAGAATATATTGATGTCAGTTATCAATCAGAGGCACTGGAAATAGGCTTTAATGTAAGTTATGTTTTAGATGTGTTAAATACCTTAAAAAGTGAACAAGTAAAAATTACACTTAGTAGTTCTGATCACAGCACGTTAATAGAGTCTACCGATAGTGATGACTCACTTTACGTGCTAATGCCAATGCGCTTATAAGTGTTGTTTTTAACAGTAGAACATTCGGTCTACTTCAAGATTTAACCTTAATAATTATTTAAACTTACTAAACCTTCAATAATATAAAACGGAGTTGTTTGATGTCACTTAACAAATTAGTCATCCATCAATTCCGCAATATTAACAGTGCAAATCTTACTTTTAACAACAAAATAAATTTTATTGTTGGCCAAAATGGTAGTGGCAAAACCTCTTTTTTAGAGGCCATTTACTTTTTAGGGTTAGGGCGTTCTTTTCGTAGTCATTTAACCAGCCGCATTGTGCAACATGAATTTAAAGAATTCACACTATTTAGTGAAATACAGCAACAGGGCTTAGTGACACCAATCGGTCTTCAAAAATCGAAGACTGGTGACTCTATATTAAAAATTAATGGTGCGATTTCTAAAAAATTAGCGAATTTAACGCATTATTTACCCTTGCAATTAATTACGCCGGAAAGCAGTACTTTACTCTCAGGAAGCCCAAAAAATAGACGTGCTTTTCTTGATTGGGGAGTTTTTTATCATGACCCACTTTTTTATCACAACTGGGCACGCATAAAACGTTTATTAAAGCAGCGTAATGCAGCTTTAAAGCAATGTAAAACGTACAATGAGTTGCAAGTGTGGGATAATGAACTTTGTCTTTTAAGTGATAAAATTAGTACTCAACGGCAATCTTATTTTGAGCTGTTATTACCTTTGATAAAAAGCACTTTAAATGATTTTTTACCTGACTTTGATATTAGTTGCCAATTCTTTTGTGGATGGGATAAAAACAATAAACCACTAGCGGATTATCTTTTAGATAATTTTTCACGGGATAATCAATTAGGTTATACAACAACAGGTCCTCAAAAAGCGGATATTCGTTTTAAAATTGATGGTTACCCTGTTGCCGATGTTTTATCACGTGGGCAACTAAAATTATTTATTTATGCTTTACAGCTGGCACAAGGCTTATTTCTTAATAGCATTGATAAAAAACAGTGTATTTTTCTAATAGATGATTTTAGTTCTGAGCTCGATCAGACTAAACAACAAATATTAGCAAAACATATTGCAGAGTCAGGCGCACAACTGTTTATTAGCGTTATTGATCCTGATAATATTGATAAACTATTTAAGCAACAACATAGCGTGTTCCACGTGGAACACGGCCAGATTACAGAACAATTTTAAAACTAATAGGTGAAAGCTTTATGACTGAAAATAGTTATGATTCGTCAAGTATTAAAGTACTAAAAGGGCTAGATGCAGTACGTAAGCGCCCGGGTATGTATATTGGTGATACCGATGATGGCACAGGTCTGCACCACATGGTGTTTGAGATACTGGATAACTCGATTGATGAAGCTTTAGCTGGTCACTGTAGTGACATCATCACTACAATTCATAGCGATGGTAGTGTATCAGTACGCGATGATGGTCGTGGTATTCCCGTTGATATCCATAAAGAAGAAGGTGTCTCGGCTGCTGAAGTTATCATGACGGTATTACACGCCGGTGGTAAATTTGATGATAATTCATATAAAGTATCAGGTGGTTTACATGGTGTTGGTGTTTCAGTAGTAAATGCACTTTCTAAGAAATTGCGTCTTACTGTAAAACGCCATGGCAAAATATATCAACAGACCTATATACATGGTGTGCCAGAAGCACCACTTGGCGTCGTTGGTGAATCAGAAAATACCGGGACAGAAATCCGTTTTTGGCCAAGTGAAGAAACATTCTCAGATGTCCTTTTCCATTACGATATTCTCGCTAAAAAATTACGTGAACTTTCGTTCTTAAATTCAGGTGTATCAATCAAGCTAATTGATAAACGTGAAGAAGATAAATCAGACCATTTTTGTTACCAAGGTGGTCTTAAATCTTTCATTGAATACTTAAATAAAAATAAAACTGCTGTTCATCAGAAGATATTTCACTTTGCAGTGGAAACAGAAGACAACATTAGTGTTGAAGTAGCAATGCAATGGAACGATGGCTTCCAAGAAAATATATACTGCTTTACTAATAACATACCACAGCGTGATGGTGGCTCACATTTAACTGGTTTCCGTGGTGGTTTAACACGTACATTAAATGGTTACATGGAAAAAGAACTCGCTAAAGTTAAAAATAATAAAAATAAAACAGCAACAGAAGGTGGCGATTCACGCGAAGGTTTAACTGCTGTAATTTCAGTTAAAGTACCTGATCCTAAATTTTCTTCACAAACAAAAGATCGCTTAGTATCCTCTGAAGTACGTCCGGTCGTTGAAAGTGCAATGGGTGAAAACTTACAAGACTTTTTACTTGAAAACCCGACTGAAGCTAAAATAATTACCTCTAAAATCATTGATGCAGCGCGTGCCCGTGAAGCTGCTCGTAAAGCTCGTGATATGACGCGCCGTAAAGGTGCATTAGATTTAGCAGGTTTACCCGGCAAACTTGCTGATTGCCAAGAAAAAGATCCAGCCCTTTCTGAACTATATATTGTGGAAGGGGACTCTGCTGGCGGTAGTGCTAAGCAGGGTCGTAACCGTAAAAACCAAGCTATTTTACCGCTTAAAGGTAAAATTCTTAATGTAGAAAAAGCACGCTTCGATAAAATGTTATCTTCGCAAGAAGTTGCAACATTAATCACTGCATTAGGTTGTGGTATAGGTCGAGACGAATATAACCCAGAAAAAACACGTTATCATCGTATCATTATCATGACCGATGCCGACGTCGATGGTTCTCATATTCGTACACTTTTATTGACATTCTTTTATCGTCAAATGCCTGAATTAATCGAAAATGGTTATATTTATATTGCTCAGCCACCACTTTACAAAGTGAAAAAAGGTAAGCAAGAAACCTATGTTAAAGATGAATTAGAACTACAAACTTACTTAACCACTTTAGCAATGGAAAACTCATCGCTACATGTTAATGCAACTGCTCCTGGTATTTCAGGTCTTGCATTAGAAGGTTTAATTCAACGTTACCGTAGCGTACAAGATACGATTAATCGTTTAAAACGACGTTACCCGTCAGTTATTTTAGATAAATTGATCTATAAACCTGCGCTTACGACAGAGCAATTAGCGGATAAATCTATCGCACATGCTTGGGCTACAGATTTAGTTGATACGTTAAATGCTGAAGACTTTGAAGGTACTATTTATAGTGTTGATACCGTTCAATCAGAAAATGAACTAAGTAACGATATTGTTTTTACTATTCGTAAACATGGCGTTGAAAATTACTATACGTTTGATGAAGAGTACTTTGGCTCTGATGGTTATAAAGCGGTATCTTCTGTTGGCGCTGAAATTAGTGACTTACTCGAAGAAGGTGCATATATCCAACGTGGCGAGCGTAAGCGCGAAATAAGCCACTTTATTGATGCTGTTAACTGGTTGATGAGTGAATCTAAACGTGGCCTTTATATTCAACGATACAAAGGTCTAGGTGAGATGAACCCGGATCAATTATGTGATACCACTATGGATCCAAATACACGTCATATGTTACAAGTACGTATTGAAGATGCCGTAGGTGCAGACCAATTGTTCAGTACCTTAATGGGTGATCATGTTGAACCTCGTCGTAACTTTATCGAAGAAAATGCATTA
>TARA_R110001583_G_scaffold21194_2_pt1 | contig 28639 bp, 23 predicted proteins | sample TARA_R110001583 | Tara Oceans TARA_R110001583 (sample SAMEA4398432) | marine metagenome | biome: Polar Biome; feature: [MES] marine water layer (ENVO:01000295) within the mesopelagic zone...; material: water (ENVO:00002006), including particulate matter (ENVO:01000060) such as...... | reverse complement strand
TGTAATATGAGAAGGATCATTAATAATAGGTAAATCTGGAAATTTAGTCTGCAAATCAATTGGCATTTGCCATTCTGGAATATTTCTATATTTAGTTTTCTCATACGTTGAGAAACCTCTATGAATTACCCCTAAATTTTTTATATCTGCAGTAGCCAAACGTTCAACCGCTCCTAGCCACAAAGCTAAATCTGGATTCACAGGATTCTTTACCAACACAATTTTATCAGTTCCTTTTAATGCATCTGCAATTTCTTGAACGATAAACGGACTAACAGTTGATCTTGCACCAATCCATAATAAATCGATATCGTGCTCTAAAGCCAATTCTACATGTGCACGGTTTGCAACCTCCGTCGCAGTTTTCATGCCAGTTTCTGCTTTAACTTTTTGAAGCCATTTAAGGCCCAATGCGCCTACACCTTCAAAATTTCCTGGGCGAGTACGTGGTTTCCAAATACCTGCTCTGTAATAGTTTACATCGGTATCTTTTAAAGAATGTGCTATACCTAACACTTGGTCTTCTGTTTCCGCACTACATGGCCCTGCTATTACTAGTGGATGGTCTAGCTTTAAATCATCCAACCATGTTCTCATTTGTTTTGAATTTTCCATTTTAATTATTCTATTTCTTGTTTAACGGTATTCCTTTTAATATTCCTTTTATCTTATTCGTATTGTTCATTTCATTGTAAATACCTTCGTAATCATCTTGCAGCAGTAATTCTTTAAATGCTGTAAGATTTTGAATGTATTCTTCTAGTGTTTCAACTACATTCTCTTTATTCTGTTTAAAAATAGGTGTCCACATGGCAGGTGAACTTTTTGCCAAACGCACCGTACTTTCAAATCCACTGCCCGCCATATCGAAAATATCACGTTCGTTTTTCTCTTTCTCAATAACTGTCTTGCCCAACATAAAAGCACTGATATGCGATAAGTGAGACACGTAGGCGATATGCTTATCATGCGCTTCAGGATTCATATAGCGAATACGCATTCCTATTGCTTGAAAGACTTGCAATGCTTTCTCTTGGAGTTTAAAAGCAGTCAACTCAACTTCACAAATTATATTCGTTTTGTCTCTGAACAAATCTTTTATAGCAGCCGACGGACCAGAAAACTCGGTTCCTGATATTGGGTGACATGCTAAAAAGTTTCTTCTCTTCGGATGACTCTCTAAAGTTCTACAGATTAAAGATTTCGTTGACCCGACATCAAAAACAACACAATCTTCAGGTACGGCATCCAATATTTTCGGAAGCTCTGTCACCATAACATCTACCGGAATACTAACAATCACCATATCTGCCAATTGTAAATCTTGGTATGTCGCTTTCTTATCGATAATTCCTAAATCTTTGGCCTCTACCAAATGTGTAGCATTAGAATCTATACCATAAACGGTAACATCTTCTTGCGTAGACTTTATGTCTTTTGCTAAAGAACCTCCAATTAAACCTATACCGATTACAAATACATTCATCAAACTAAAATCTTGCGATTGCCTCTTTTATTTTATCTTCAGTAATACAAAGTGAAAAACGAATATACCCTTCGCCATTGCTGCCGAATATCGTTCCTGGGGTAATGAACAAATCCTTTTTATATAATATGTCATCTATAAACTCTTCGGATGCCACACTACCTTCAGGTAATTTTGCCCAAACGAACAAACCTACAGCCTCTCTATCATAAGAACAACCAAGCGAGTCTGCTAATTGAAAAATCAATTCTCTACGTGCACTGTATACCTTGTTCAATTCAACGAACCAATCATCACTACTTTCTAAGGCTGCTATGGCTCCTTTCTGTATTCCGTAGAACATACCAGAATCCATATTACTCTTCACTTTTAAGATAGCATTGATATGATCTTCACTACCTAAAACAAAACCTACACGCCAACCGGCCATGTTAAACGTCTTGCTCAAAGAATTCAATTCTAAGCAAACCTCTTTCGCATTCGGTATACTTAAAATACTCGCAGGTTCTGAATTAAGGACAAAACTATACGGATTGTCATTAACCAACAGAATATCATGTTCTTTTGCAAAGGCAACAATTTTCACAAATTGTGCTCTAGTCGCCGTAGCACCAGTTGGCATATGCGGATAACTCAACCACATAATTTTCACCTTTGACAAATCTTCTTTTGCCAAATTTTCTAAATCTGGAAACCATCCATTCTCGGCAGTTAAATCATAATACTTCGGCACCGCACCTACCAAATTAGTTACTGATGTATATGTTGGATACCCTGGATTCGGAATCAACACCTCATCACCTGCATTTAAAAAGGCAAGGCTAATATGCATGATGCCTTCCTTAGAACCCATTAATGGTAGAATTTCAGTGGCCGGATCTGCTGTTACGTCAAATCTCTTCTGATAAAAATTAGCTATAGCCTCTCTTAATTGTGGCAAACCTTGATAACTCTGATATTGGTGTGCCCCATTTTCCAATACAGCTTCCTGTATTGAATTAAGCACGTGTTTTGACGGAGTCAAATCTGGACTCCCGATTCCCATATTAATAATAGGTTTACCTTGAGCCATTAAGCCACGTACTTCTCTTAACTTTTTTGAGAAGTAATATTCCTGTATGGTTTTAAGTCTGTCTGCGGTCTGTATCATGCTCTCACATTTTTATATTCACCCAAAACCTTAAAGTCTTCTGTCATGATGTTCAACAGACTTTTTGCTTTTGAAAACTCCTTAAAATCAACAAAGGTTATGTCTACAAAAAAGGCATATTTCCAAGGCGTCTCTATCACTGGTAAAGATTGTATTTTCGTTAAGTTCAATCTGCAATCACTCATAACATTAAGTACAGCGGCTAAACTTCCCCTTTTATGGTCGGTTATAAAACGTACAGAAGCCTTCGTAATTTCGGGCTCTGGCAACGTGCTTTTTTCTGTTTGCACAATGATAAAACGCGTAGCATTATTTTTAATGGTCTGTATGTCGTTTGCTACGATGTCCAAACCATATAATTCTGCCGCAACATTGGGTGCAATAGCTGCAATATGCTCTAATTTTTGTTCTTGTATACGTTTTGCCGTTTCTGCAGTATCTACATCTTCCACTAATTTAATATGTGGATATTGTCTAAAATATTCCTTGCATTGCAACAATGCCATAGGATGTGAACTCACTTCAGAAATATCTTCTATTTTCTGACCTCTCATTACCATAAGGTTATGATGAATGTTTAGATAATACTCGCCAATAATATGTAAGTTATTATGGTTCACCAATGCGTAATTTGGAATTATTGAGCCCGCAATGGAATTCTCAATAGCCATTACCCCTTGGTCTGCCTCTTTAGATAATAACTTATCTACCAACTCATCGAAAGAAAGACATTCAACAAGCTCTATATCATCGCCAAAACAATCTTTTGCTACTTGATGATGATTGGAACCTTTAATTCCCTGTATGGCTATTTTTAAACTCACTTTTAGTCAATTATATTCAAAAAAAAAGTTCCGATATATATCGGAACTTAATTCTATTTTATTTTTAAAATATGCTAGAACAGTCCCGTACCTCTCTTAAAAAAGAAGTAAAAATAAAAACCAGTCCAGAAATATTGTTTTGTCATTGTTCTTGTAAACTTCGGCTAATGTAGTAATTATATTTAAAAATGGTTGTTTTACTTATAATTTTTTTGAGATTATCAATTTCCATCTCAAAACGAACAGTTTTTGTGCAAAACATAACTTTATTGATTTGCGCTTGGTTGAAAGTAAAATGGAATAGACCAATTGTACTCTCGAACATCTCCTAAGGTTTTAGTTACTTCGATTGTATTCTTACCTTTTTGCAATAGTTCCTTGTCTATAAAACCAACGACACCAAACTGCTCTGATATTTGATGGTGTTTTTTAAGAAATTCCATATTTATCAAAACACCATTTAATTTAACCTTATGATATGCATTATAACATTTTAAATAAAAATTACGCCCTCGTAACTTATTTTCAATTCTTGTTAAACCCTCCTCATCTTTATATTCGCCGCATACGGTATCTTGATAATTACGTTCGTTATGAAAGACAGGGATAAATAATTTTACTGTAGTACCTTCAATAATATCTGATTGTATTTGCGGAGTTACCAAAAACGTATTATTTGGATTTTGGTCATAATAATAACCCAGATACATTTGATCACTGTACTGTTTATCTAAATCTATTAAATAAAAAATATTAGTGTCAGTAACTTTAACAATAGCAACACACATTCCAGATACAAAAAACAGCAGAACTAAAAATACTAATGATTTCTTCTTTTTAAAATTAGAAGCAAAAGCCATTGAAACCTGTAATAAATACTTGTACAAAGGACCATAAGTCACCATTGATGCCCATTTCACCAGCTTAAAAAATGAATTCTGAATAATTTCATTATCCTTGAAGGTCTTTAAATTCCCAACGATACTGAAGATGGTTTGTAATACCAACAATAAACCAATTAATACCGCTGGAGCTAACAGTAAATAAGCATGCACATATTCTGATAACAAATTATAAATAAGCATGTAGATACTCATAGACACAGCTAAATAAGAGTAAATCAACAATATGGTAAAAGCTGCCGAAAATATCACACTACACAATTCATCTACTTTTTGAATTGTCTCTTCTTGTTTCGGTAAGATTCCCAATATTTTTTTGGTGTAGATTTTAGAGTAGGCACTATCCTCTAACCCGTAGTCGGGAAAAACCGAATTTAGACCTACTAAACCTATCCAATAGGCACGTAGAAAGAAGTGAATAACAAACATCGAAACCAATATACTCACAGCCAAAAGGCCCATGAAGACAATAAAATATGCGTATTTATATTGCTCAACAGGTAAAAGTTCAATGTATCTATTAGTAATCCACTCTACTAAACCAAATAATTGAAATGTACCAAAAATGGCGATGGCAGAGACCAGTAATTCTGCCTCCCAACTTTCTTCCTTTAATCGCTGAAGCCATTTTAAGGCATTCTTATTCTCTAAAATTTCGGTAGTTTCTGTTGGTTGGCTCATAAAGGTTAATCAAATCATATTGATTGGTAAAACTAAGATACCCTTTCTTCAAATACTTGAAAAACAATTATATCATTAACACTCAACTGGATTAAAAAAACAGTTGATAACGGAATCTAACTCTTCCTGAATTTTAGGATCCGTACAATTTATTAAAATTGAAAAAACAAGTTGCTCCGCCGGATATATAAAGAAATTAGAATATCCTCCTACTCCATTACCTACATGTCCGTAGAATTCTCTGCCATGTAAATCTTCACTTACCTGCCAGCCTAAACCATAGTATATTTTCTTACCATTTACCTGCTGAGAAGTTATAAATTGATTAAGAATTTCTTCTTTTACTATAATTTTATTGCCCAAATATGCCTGTCCGAATTTGGCAATATCTTCCGATGTAGAAAGATAACCACCACCCGCCAATTTGTAAAAATTATCTACAGGAATGGCTTTTCTAAAACCGGCTGCAATCTTCGTATAAAAAGTAGCCTTTCTACTAGTACCCTGCAAAAAATCGCCATTTTTATTCTTACCATTAGGAGGTTCAGGAACTAACGTATTTATCATCCCCAAAGGATTCAATACCCTTTCTTGAACATATTGCTCAAAAGGAATTCCACTAGCCTCTTGCATTGCAAAGGAAATTAAAACCCAATCGAAACTATTATATAAATACCCTTTACCAGGTTCAAACAACAAAGGCGAATCTTCAAAAACCCTTAAACTATCTTTTATAGTCAAAGATTTATTTAACCCATATTCTTTTCCTTGATACCCTCTAATTCCTGCAGTATGGCTAGCCAATTGTCTAATAGTAAAATCCCATTGTTTTTTAGGATAATAAGGAACATACGTATAAAAAGAAGCATCCAAATCTAATATTCCATCTTGAACCATGCATGCCAATGCGGTAGCTGCAATCGGTTTTGATACACTGGCAATTCGAAAAATTGTTTGTTGTGGATCTATGTATGATTTTTGCTCCGAGTCGGCATAGCCATATCCTTTTTGAAAAATGGTTTTTCCTTTCTTTAAGACTGTAATAGACAAACCCGGAAACTTATTTTTCGCATACAAATCTTGCAAAAACGAATCTGCCTTCACTAATCCCTGCAATTCAAGATTTTCTCCTATTACACGATTAGCAGCAAATATATTTTTTAGATATTTAAGTATGGGATTCATTCCACAAAAATAAGTCTGCCATTATATAACTCTTCAACCGCGACCTCAGTAGGTCTGGTATAACTTAAAACATCTCCTGTACCTCGAAGAACACCCGAAATTTTTAATTGCGGATTAACAAGTATATCGTTTGATCCTCTATGATTTAGATTTACATTTTGAGCTATCAACTCTTGTGCCTCTATTCGAGAATCACCAGCTGCTATATTGATATTCAAATTTCCCACATTTCCCCTTAAATTGAAATAGGCAATACCATTTACCGTAATACTTAACGATGTTACGTTTAAATCTAAATTGAACTCACCATCCGTAGTTTCTGCTTCAGGATTTGTAAAACTTTCTGATAGCAAGCTTAGGTTCTCAAAACTTAAAACTCCGTCGCTTCGAATAGGAAAACCTGTACTGCTACGAATACTAGTTAAATTTGGGGTTGTCACATACACTACTGTTGTAACATAGTCCCTTACATAATTACAGTCATTCGTATCGGATAATATTAAACGACCATCTTCTACCACTGCAGCTACTTCATTCCGTAAATTCTTACCAGTTTCAATTTCAACCTTTTGGGTCGCTCCTTGCTTTACTACCAAGGTAATATTTTCAAAAACGGTTATCGTAGTAAACTCCGCTACCTCAACATCTTCTCTAATAATTTCTCCCGTCTCTTGAAAACAATCTGATGCATTTTCAGAATCACAAGAATTTAAAGAAATAAGAATGAATAGGAAACACAACAGGCTAAAGAGGCTCCGACTGCGTTCAATCAGATAACTATTTATACTATAATTTATTTTTTCTTTCATCCTATAATCTTATTCCAATTCCGAACTCAACAGCCTCTGCTTTTGCTCCATGCGATTTCAAGGTTATTGCCCCATACATTTTATCTCCAAAATAACGTTTCAACCCCATACGGTTATACATACGACCCTCAAAATCAAAAGGGTAATACACATAATAACCTAATTGAGAAATAATTGACATTTTATTAATGAACAATTCATGTCCTACAAAAACACCTACCCGCTTATAGTCGTCGTCTGCCGCAACATTATTTTCAGGAAATGCTATACTTTGATAGCGAATTAATTCTTTTAAGAAATTGGAGAAATATACGTCTGTCCCCAATTGAATGGCACTCTTTCTCCCTAACCTTTTATCGGCGTAAGCAGAAAGCACAACAAATCCGTATTGTCCTGAATCAATTACATCACTTTCATTCAACCCTGTTCTTAACGCAAAATTATATCGTAAAGGCTCTGTTACTTTTTCTTTTTCACGATGTACATATTCAATTTCAGTACCCCCATCAAGGTCATATACCAAGCCCGCATTAAAAGCCAATGTATTCGTTGAAGTATTCGGTGCCCTAAAATTTGCATTTGAATAATGCATGATAGAAATACCCGCCTTAAAGCCTAATCCTGCAAAAATATTCTCTTTATGATAATTAAACATGAGGTACGTTGAACTCAAAACATCAGACCCATAAGCATTATTCCGAAAGTTAGTTACCTTATCATACGGATTAGTTACATACGCTATTCCTTGACCAATACGCAATTGCAGGTTTCGTTTTAATAGGTAAAAATTATAATGTGCGTATAAACCGTAATTATCACCTAGCGTTTTATTATTTGTATTCTGATAAATAAATGAATACCCTAAATCTGGATAATTATATAATTCTTCCCACGCTTTAGAACCATAGGTCTTACGGTTATAGCTAAGAATAACACCATTAGGATGCTCACTTATCAAATGAGATATATCTGGATTGTGCAACATAATCGACCCATAGAATTGATTCACATCTAGGGTGTACTTTTTAAGCTCAGTACTTTCTTGCGAAAAACAAAAGGAAACGGAAAAAAGTAGGAAAACAAATAGCCTTAGATTCATGGAAAGCAAAAATAAATATATAGTATTAAGTACTGAGCATGAAGTATCAAGTTCTTTTAAAACATTTCGCTTTAAATCTAATTACTATTTAACCTGTACTAGGTGCAAACTAAAAAAGTTCTTTAGCTATCGCTTTTATATTATCAGATTTCCCCATAGAATAGTAATGTAAGACAGGTACACCGGCTGCTTTCAATTCTTTCGATTGCTGAATGGCCCATTCTATACCTACGGCCCTAACTTCTTTATTATTTTTACAACTATCTACAGCTTCTATTAAATCTTGTGGAATATCTATTCGAAATACTTGAGGCAACAACTGCAAATGACGTTGCACCGCAATAGGCTTAATACCAGGTATAATGGGTACTGTAATTCCAATATTTTTTGCAGCCTCAACGAACTCAAAATACTTTTGATTATTAAAAAACATCTGGGTAACGACATAATCAGCTCCTGCATCCACTTTCTCCTTCAATCGCTTAAGATCAGATTGTAAGGACGGTGATTCTAAATGCTTTTCAGGGTAACCCGCTACACCAATACAAAATTCACTCGAATGCTCGCTCTCTATCGTTTCATGTAAATACTTACCGCAATTAAGATCTTTAATCTGCTTAACTAAATCTATCGCAAATGGGTGCCCCCCATCCGTTGGTTCAAAATACTTCTGCTCACTACGAGCATCTCCACGTAAAGCCATTACATTTTGTATTCCTAAATAATGGCAATCGACCAACATATACTCCGTCTCCTCTCTGGTAAAACCTCCACAAATGACATGCGGTACCGTATCAATATTATATTTATGTTGAATAGAAGCACAAATACCTACCGTACCAGGGCGCATACGTGTTGTTTTTTTATCAAGAAGTCCTTCTTTCTGTACATAAATAGTCTCTTCCCTAGATGTGGTAACATCAATAAATGGAGGATTAAATTCCATCAACGGGTCTATATTATTATACAGTTCCTGTATATTTCTCCCTTTAACCGGCGGTACTATTTCAAATGAAAATAGCGTTTTACCTTTGGCGTTAGTAATATGGTCAGTTACTTTCATATTCTTGCTGCTGTCCTCTATAAACGTGAGGAAACCTTGTTCAGGCTTTATTTATTAATTCTTAATCAACTTTATTTTGGGCGTTCGGGCGGGCTTTCTGCTATATTTTTTCTATTGAACAACTTGAGGTTTAATCTCAAGCTTATGAACAAAAATAGAAAAAAATGCCGCTTCAATCCCTAACGCGTATTACACATCTACAATATTTGGAGATAACCATTTCTCCGCCTTTTCAAAAGCTATGCCCTTTCTTTCAGCAAAGTCTTTCACCTGATCCTCTTTTATTTTTCCAAGTCCAAAATAGCGTGCTTCTGGATTTCCAAAATAATAACCACTTACAGATGCCGCTGGCCACATAGCCAAACTATCTGTTAGCTCGACACCAATTGTTTCTTTTACCTTTAAAACATCCCAAATAGTCAATTTTTCTAAATGATCCGGACAAGCAGGATACCCTGGCGCAGGACGAATACCTTTATATGATTCATGTATCAGTTCTTCATTGCTTAACTCTTCTTTCGAAGCATAACCCCAATGCTTCATACGTACCTCTTTATGGAGGTATTCTGCGAATGCTTCGGCCAATCTGTCTGCCAATGCTTTCACTAAAATAGAATTATAATCGTCCAAAGCCTTTTCATATTGGGTCGCCAATTCTGCAGTACCAAAGCCTGTAGAGACGCAAAAACAACCGATGTAATCTTGTTTACCACTTTCTTTAGGAGCTATGAAATCTGCCAACGCATAGTCAGCCACTCCTTCTCTTTTCTGCAATTGTTGACGTAGCGTTCGGAACGTGTAGTTCTCGACTGTACTCGGGTCGATATTAATAGGTCCTACAGAAATATCATCATCGTTAACTGAATTTGCTGGAAAAAGTCCGAAGATTCCTTTGGCCTTCAATTGTTTTTTAGAAATGATTTGCTTTAACATTTCTTGAGCGTCAGCAAATAATTCGGTAGCCTGCTCACCTACTACATCATCGGTTAAAATTGCAGGGTATTTCCCATGTAATTCCCAACTTCTAAAGAACGGAGTCCAATCAATATAGGGAACTAAAAGATTTAAATCCATATCTTCAATAACCTGAATACCTAAGGTATTAGGCTTACATATTTCAGATGTTTTCCAATCAATTTTAAACTTGTTTCTACGTGCTGCAGAAATAGGTTTATATGTTTTACTTGAAGATCTATTTAAAAATTTACCTCGAAAAACATCATAATCTTCTTTAATACCCTTTTTGTAACTTGTAGACGTTTCCTTTTTTAATAAATCGCCCACCACAGTTACAGCTCTAGACGCATCATTTACATGAACTACGGCCTCACTATATTTCGTATCTATTTTTACGGCAGTATGAGCCTTACTTGTTGTAGCGCCACCAATCAATAAAGGAAGTTTAAAATTCTTACGCTCCATTTCCTTGGCCATATGTACCATTTCATCCAACGAAGGCGTAATTAATCCACTAAGACCAATAATATCTACATTGTGCTCAATGGCAGCTGCAATAATTTTTTCTGGTGGTACCATCACCCCCAAATCCACAATTTCGTAATTGTTACAAGCTAAAACGACACCAACAATATTTTTACCGATATCATGAACATCGCCCTTTACCGTTGCCATCAATATTTTTCCGGCACTATTAGAGTCTCCCTCTTGTGGATTCAGCAATTTTTCTTCTTCGATATACGGCAATAAATACGCAACCGCTTTTTTCATGACGCGTGCAGACTTAACTACTTGGGGTAGAAACATTTTACCACTACCAAATAAATCTCCAACAACGTTCATACCGGTCATTAAATTTCCTTCAATAACCTCTATTGGTTTATCGGCAACCTGCCTAGCTTCTTCTATATCTTCAATTATATATTGGTCAATACCTTTTACCAAAGCACGCGTAATTCTATCTTGTAAAGGTTCTTCTCGCCACGATAAATCAATCTTACTTTCTTTTGTTTTCCCAACGACTGAGTCTGCAAAATCGAGTAATCTCTCCGTTGCATCATCTCGTCTATTTAAAATAACATCTTCTACACGCTCCAATAAATCTTTAGGTATATCATCATATACCTCCAACATACTCGGGTTCACGATACCCATGTTCATACCTGCCTTAATTGCGTGATATAAAAATACCGAGTGCATCGCTTCTCGAACAGGATTATTTCCTCTAAAAGAAAAAGAAACATTACTTACCCCACCGCTGACACTAGCATGAGGAAGGTTTTCACGAACCCATTTCGTAGCCTTTATAAAATCTAGTGCATTAAGCTTATGCTCATCCATTCCTGTTGCAACAGGAAAAATATTAAGGTCAAAAATAATATCCTCAGGAGCGAAATTTACTTTTTCAACTAAAACGTCATACGACCGTTTAGCAATTTCGATACGTCGTTCATAATTATCTGCTTGGCCAACTTCATCGAATGCCATTACTATTACCGCGGCACCATACCGTTTTATCAATTTAGCATGATGCAAAAACTGCTCTTCACCTTCTTTTAAGCTTATAGAATTTACCACACATTTACCTTGAACAACCTGTAAACCTGCCTCTATAATTTCCCACTTAGAACTATCTATCATGATAGGTACTCGCGAAATATCGGGCTCAGCAATGACCAAGTTCAAAAACTTGACCATAGCCTCCTTACCATCAATTAAGCCATCGTCCATATTTATGTCAATGACCTGAGCTCCATTTTCAACTTGTTCTCTAGCAACCGCTAATGCCTCTTCAAATCGCTCTTCTTTTACAAGACGAAGAAACTTTTTTGAACCAGCAACATTAGTTCGTTCACCAACATTTATAAAGTTGGTTTCCGGAGTAACGATTAAAGGTTCGAGTCCACTCAACCGCAGATATCTGGTTGTTGGTTGTTGGTTGGTTGTTGTTGTTGGTATTTTAGACCTATTGCTCATTTAATCTATATCACTTTTTAAAATAATTGATAAATCCATTTATCAATTTCTTACAGCTAATAATTCTCTTATTTATAGCTTCAAAATCTTCTTTCTCAATATAACTTAAATCAAGAGCTATATATAGTTGGGTCTCCAATTCATATAAAGAACCTCTTGAAATATGTAAAAACTGTATTGTATCAGCTGCTGTTCTTCTTCCGCAACCTTCTGCTATATTTGAGGGAATAGAAACAGCGCAACGCCTTAGTTGATTTGTAAGTCCGTAAGTTTCTTCCTTTGGAAAGGACTTTGTTATAGAATATATATCCTTTACAAGGACCCTCGATTCTTTCCAAACATCCAATTCTGTGTAAACCTTCATTATCTTACTATTTTTTTGCCATCAACCAACAACTAGCAACTAAAATTCTCGCGGAGCAAAATTTTCAACCATCTTTGCTATCGCTGTAATATGTTCTGGGGTAGTACCGCAACAACCGCCAACAATATTAATCAATCCTTTTTCTACATATTCCCTAATTTGTTCTGCCATCTGATCGGGAGTTTCATCATACTCGCCAAAAGCATTAGGTAAACCTGCATTAGGATGTGCAGATACTGCATGCTCACTTTTGGTTGACAACACCTCTAAATGGGGAATTAATTGACTGGCGCCTAAAGCACAATTGAAGCCTACCGATAAAATAGGAATATGGGAAATAGAAATCAAAAATGCCTCTGCAGTTTGACCGGATAATGTTCTACCCGATGCATCGGTAATTGTTCCGCTAACCATAATAGGAACATCAATATTTCGCTCTTCTTTCACTTCTTCAATAGCGAATAATGCAGCTTTTGCATTGAGGGTGTCAAATATAGTTTCTACCAACAGTAAATCTGAACCACCATCTAACAAAGCTTCAACTTGTTGTTTGTAAGCTATTCTTAATTCATCAAAAGATATTGCTCTATAACCAGGATCATTCACATCTGGCGACATACTTGCCGTCTTATTAGTAGGGCCAATACTCCCTGCAACAAAACGAGGTTTATTCGGCTCTTTTTTAGTGAATTCATCGGCAACCATTTTAGCGATACGTGCAGACTCATAATTGAGTTCATACACCAAATTTTCCATATGGTAGTCAGCCATGGCAATGGTTGTGCCTGAAAAGGTATTTGTTTCTACGATATCTGCACCTGCACCAAAATACTTACGATGAACTTCTGCAATTGCTTCTGGCTGTGTTAAGGATAATAAATCATTATTACCTTGCAGTGGATGCTCCCAATCTTTAAATCGTTCGCCTCTAAAATCTTCTTCCTGGAATTTATATCGCTGTAGCATGGTACCCATAGCACCATCCAATATTAAAATTCTTTCTTTTAAAATTTCCTTTATATCCTTCATATTTCACTGTAAAAGGTTCTACGTTCAATAAAAGTTAATACGAATCAAGCAAGGAAAGGATAGAGTATGATCTTTCTTAAGTTATCTGTCTTTATCGTGTCATTACGAATGACTTGTCCTGTAACCCTCCGAAATTCTGAAGCAGGAAAAAGATAGAATGTAGCACCTTCTTGTCCTATTGGGAAAGGGTTGCCAAGGTTTCATCGGGTCTAGTCCCTCCGCCTTTCTTGATAACGTTTCAATCTATTTATGAACGAATTGCAAAGTAACGGTACTACCCGTTGTAATCCAAAACTTCATTGAACTTTTTAGCCAACGAAATTTCGAGAATTTGTCTTAAAAAAAACCTCTGAAAATGCAAAATCTTCAGAGGTCTTACTATTATTAGTATTTACTTTATGCAATACTCTGTACGACTTCTTTTTTAGCTTCTTTTTTCGAGCCATCAAATCCTTCAACACCACCTACGGTAGTATATTTCATAACATACCTTTTTCCCGGATTGATTTGTTGATATGCAAACTGACACATTACTGCAGCTTCATGAAAACCTGAAAGAATTAATTTTAATTTACCTTCATACGTATTCACATCACCAATTGCATACACCCCAGGTATATTGGTCTGGTAATCTCTTGCATTATTGACCTTAATTGCATTCTTCTCTATATCCAATCCCCATCCACCTATTGGTCCTAATTTAGGAGAAAGTCCGAATAAAGGAATGAAGTGATCAACCTCTAAATACGTGTCTTCCTTTTCTTTATCTGTATGTTTAAGTACTACCGCTTCAAGCTGATTCTTACCATGCAACTCCTTTACCTCAGCTTTGGTCACCAATTTAATCTTGCCCAATTTAGCAAGTTCAGATGCTTTTTCAACCGAATCTAAAGCCCCTCTAAACTCATCTCTTCTGTGAACCAAGGTTACCTCGGAAGCTACATCAGTTAAGAAAATTGCCCAATCTAAAGCAGAATCGCCACCACCGGCAATAACTACTTTTTTATCTCTATATACCTCAGGATCTTTAATCATGTAAGAAACACCGGTATCCTCAAAATTTACAATATTAGAAATGGGAGGCTTTCTTGGTTCGAAAGAACCTAACCCTCCAGCAATAACCACTACAGGCGCATTATGTTTTGTTCCCTTATTTGTTGTTACTACAAAAGAACCATCTTCTAATTTATCTAAAGTCTCCGCTCTTTCACCTAATGTAAACCCAGGTTCAAAAGGTCTAATCTGTTCCATAAGGTTATCTACCAATGTACCTGCTAAAATTTCTGGAAATGCAGGAATATCATAAATCGGTTTTTTAGGATAAATCTCTGAACATTGACCACCTGGTTGGGGTAATGCATCTATTAAATGCGTTTTCAACTTTAATAATCCCGCTTCAAATACCGTAAATAATCCGGTTGGCCCCGCTCCTATAATGAGCATATCTGTTTTAATCATACCTCTTTTTTAGTATTGAGTAAATAGTATTGAGTTTCTTTTCCTAAAATCACTCTCTTACTACCACTCTTTATTTTACTTACAACTTATAACCCTCTATTTAAACTTCTTATTAATTAACTATTAATTGTTTCGACTGCACTCAACCGAACATTTTCATCATTCGAATATGCACGCTTTGCCTCTATCAAAGATTCGCGATGTCTTACCACCTCGCCTATTATTATGATTGCAGGATTTGAAAGCTTTTGTTTCTCAACCACCTCAACTATAGTTTCAATAGTGGCTACACCAACTTTTTCATTTTCTCGCGTACCATTTTGAATAATTGCAATTGGCATTTCTGACTTACCCTCATCCTTAAATAAATCTACTATTTGAGGTAGTTTTGACATTCCCATTAAAATTACCACTGTCGCACTACTTTTAGCTGCCAATGCTACATCTGTAGATAATTTATGCTCTTTAGTAGTACCCGTAATTACCCAAAAACTTTCTGACGCTCCTCTTTTGGTAACAGGTATATTTTGATATGCAGGTACACTTAAACTTGATGAAATACCAGGCACCATAGCAACTTCTAAACCAAACGCGGCAGCATATTCCATCTCTTCTGATCCACGACCAAAAACAAAAGGATCTCCCCCTTTCAATCGCACCACATGTCCGTGAGATTTGGCTCTACTTATAATAAGTTCGTTGATTTGCTCTTGCTGATACGCATAACAACCTTTACGCTTGCCAACGAATATTAATTCTGCATTCTTAGCATAAGTCAAAAGCTCTTCATTCACTAGAGCATCATACAAAACCACATCTGCATTCTCTAAAGTCTTGATTGCTTTCAAGGTAATGAGTTCGATATCACCAGGACCTGCGCCAACAACAGTTAACCTCCCTATGCGTTGCGAGGGAGCGTCAACTATTGAATTGATTGTTTTTTGATTGGATAAATTATTGATGTGCATATTATACTTCTGCTAATTCTTGTTGTCTAAATTTTGCAACAGTTTCTAAAAATAACTTCGCATCTTTTAAATAAAATTCAGCAAATGCTTTTGAAGGCTCTTTTTTATTCAATTGAAGCACCATATGTTCAAATCCGCCTGCAACAGCAATTCTTCCATCGGCTACAAATTTCTCATCGAAATCTTTAATGATACTTACATGCGTATTTACTTTCGTATTCTCTGACGTTAACATTGCTTTCGCAGAATTTACCATTGAAGAATACGCGTGATAGATGCTCGCAGACCATTTTTCTGCGTCGAACATATCTTGTGCATTCTGAATTTTCTCTTCACTTTCAAAAAGTAACGTTGCAATTAAATCAATTACGACACCAGCACATTCACCAACACCAATTGCTTTCTCATAACGTTCTGTATTTCCCCAGTCAATAAAATCTTCAGCAGTCAAATCGTCTACTGATGATAATGGAGTCAGGAAATCATAGAAATACATTTGACCTTTTTCTGCATAATAATCTGGGAATGATAAATCACCTCCATTTGCATCAAAGTCATTTAGTATTAAACGTAATGCTTCTGGACCTCTTTTACTTGGTACTTTCACTACCTTATCAGCAAAACGACCTTGACCATTACCATCAGTACTACCACCTAATAATACTTGAAGCGCAGGTGCTACTAATTTATCTTTTGTACGGACAGACATCCCTTGAAAACCAATATTTGCCATATTGTGTTGTCCGCAGGCATTCATACATCCACTTATTTTTATAACAACATCTTCGTTGTTTATATAATCTGGATATTCTGTTTTTATAACTCTTTCTAATTCCTCTGCAATACCTGTACTACTGGCAATACCTAAATTACATGTATCTGTACCTGGGCAAGCAGTTATGTCTAAAGCTTTATTATAACCAACATCTGCAAAACCTAATTTCTTTAATTCCGAATAGAAAAATTCAATATTTTCTTCTTTTACGAAGGGAATTAGAATGTTTTGACGAAGCGACAAACGTAGCTCTCCCGCTGCATATTTCTGCACCAAATTCGCTAATAAACGCGCCTTATCTGTATAAAAATCACCTAATAAAACTTTGATGCCGATAGCAACATAACCAAGTTGTTTCTGCGGAACCACATTCGTTAATTTCCACTGTTCAAATTCTTTTGCATCCGTTATTTCAACTGCAGGAACTTTTAAATCTGAAACTTTAGTCTTAGGATAATCTTCTGGATTAATTGGAAATGTATCAAAAGGAACCGCTGTTTTCTCCGCAGCCAATAATTCTTTAAATCCGTCCAGACCTAAATCTTTCAACAAGAATTTCATTCTTGCCTTTGCTCTACTCTTACGTTCACCGTAACGGTCAAAAACCCGTATAACCGTTTCCATTAAAGGAATAATTTGATCTGCTGGTAAAAAGCTATATAACTCATCTGCATGTCTTGGCTGAGAACCCAATCCGCCACCAAGCATTACTTTAAATCCTGGTTCTTCATTTTCAAGCTTAGCAATAAAGCCTAAATCATGCATGTAAGACAATCCGGTATCGGCATCACTAGCAGAGAAAGAAACCTTGAACTTACGTCCCATTTCTTGACTCACAGGATTACGTAGAAAATACTGAAATAAGGCATGTGCATATGGTGAAACATCAAAAGGCTCATCTACATCAATACCTGCAGTTTCACTCGCCGTAACGTTACGAACTGTATTTCCACAAGCCTCTCTTAACGTTATATCATCTTTCTCTAATTGTGACCATAATTCAGGTGTTCTGTTCAAATCTACATAGTGAATTTGAATATCTTGACGCGTAGTAATGTGCAATCTACCCGTAGAATACTCATCTGACACATCACAAATACGAAGCAATTGCTTAGAAGTTACCTTTCCGTAAGGTAACTTTATACGAATCATTTGAACGCCTTCTTGACGCTGACCATATACTCCTCGAGCCAAACGTAGGCTTCTAAATTTCTCCTCATCTAGTTTACCTCCATGGAACTCATGAATCTTACGTTCCAATTCAAGGATATCCTTTTCAACTACCTGATTTTCTATTTCTGTTCTAAAACTCTGCATCGCTTAGTATTAAATGTTCAGCACCATGTACCGAGATAAATTATTACTATATTTTGCCTATAGATTTTATAGACTTATTAAAAACAGCCAATATTACAATTGACCTTTTCTATTTAACTAATGAAGCCCGCTCCTACGGTACTATTAGATTTTGTATCTATTAAAATAAACGAACCGTTAGTTCTGTGATTCTTAAATTGATCATAGAAGATTGGTTTATTTAAACGGAAGCTAACTTGGGCAATATCATTCATGCCTAACGAATCGATTTCCGTATCAATACCTGAATAATCTGGAGCTATCTTATGATGCACTTGTTCAACCTTAGCCAAAACTTTATTGACACCGTGTTGTACTATATATTTATTTCCGGCAGCTAACGGTAATGAATCCATCCAAGAAATAGTAGCAGTAAATTGTTTATCAACTGTTGGTAAATCATTAGCCTTCACTAACATGTCGCCACGACTTAAATTAATTTCATCATCTAATGTTATCGTCACCGACGACCTTCTAGATGCTGTTTTATATTTCTTGTCATGGAAATAAATATCCTTTATTCTAGATCGTGTTTGTGACGGAAGCGCTACCACCTCATCACCTACACTTAATTCACCACCATACACTTTACCCGCAAATCCTCTAAAATCATGATGCTCATCCGTTTTTGGACGGATAACATACTGGACTGGGAAACGTGGCGTACCCACATTAAAAATATCTTTCCTATCTAAAGTCTCAAAATGCTCTAATAATGTTTGTCCCTCATACCACGGCGTCTTATCAGATTTGTTTACCACATTATCTCCCTTTAATGCACTCACAGGGATAAATGTTATTTTTTGATCTTGATAATCACGCTTAGCCATCAATTCTTCAAAATCAGCTTTAATAGCGTTATATTTTTCTTCAGAATAATCTACCAAATCCATCTTATTAATCGCTACAACAACATCTTTGATACGTAACAAATTATTGATGAAAAAGTGTCTATTCGTTTGTTCGATAACTCCTTTACGCGCATCTATTAAAATAATGGCAGCTTGAGAAGTAGAAGCTCCTGTAACCATGTTACGGGTATATTCTACATGCCCAGGGGTATCTGCTATGATGTAACTTTTCTTTGCTGTAGAGAAATAGATATGGGCAACATCTATTGTTATTCCCTGCTCACGTTCTGCAACCAAACCATCTGTCGCTAAAGAGAAATCTAAATAATCGTATCCCTTTTGCTTACTGGTCTTTTCTATTGCTTCCAACTTATCGCTAGTAAGTGATTTTGTATCGTAAAGTATTCTTCCAATTAAGGTACTTTTACCATCATCTACACTACCTGCTGTTGCTATTTTTAGTACTTCCAATTTCGTTGTTCGTTGTTGGTTGTCGGTTGTTGGTTTTATTCGTGATTTCCTATCAACGAACAACCAACAACTATCAACCAGATTAAAAATATCCTTGTTGTTTTCTTTTCTCCATGGCTGCTTCAGAACGTTTGTCGTCTATACGAGCCCCTCGTTCTGAAATAGTGGAATCTCTAATTTCCTCTACGACCTTGTCTATACTTACAGCATCTGACAAAACGGCCGCTGTACAAGACATATCACCTACCGTACGGAAACGAACTAATCGTTCTTCTACTACCTCATCTTCTTCTCTGAATACAATATCATCTTCTGCAGACCATATCATACCATCCCTTAAAAAAGTTTTACGTTTATGCGCAAAATAGATAGACGGAATTTCAATTTCTTCCTCTTTGATATACGACCACACATCTAATTCGGTCCAATTAGATATTGGAAATACCCGTACATTCTGACCTAATTCAATTTGACCGTTCAACATATCGAACAACTCTGGACGCTGATTACGCTCATCCCATTGTCCGAAATCATCCCGAACTGAAAATATACGTTCCTTAGCCCTTGCTTTCTCTTCATCTCTACGTGCACCACCAATACAAGCATCGAATTTAAATTCTTCGATTGCATCTAATAGTGTTGTTGTCTGTAAACTATTTCTACTAGAATATCTACCAGACTCTTCCTTTACTTTTCCTTGATCAATAGAATCTTGTACATTTCTTACGATGAGCTCTAATCCTAATTCTTCTACCAACCGATCTCTAAATTCTACAGTTTCAGGAAAATTATGCCCCGTATCAATATGCATTAAAGGGAAAGGTATTTTTGAAGGCCAAAAAGCTTTTTGTGCCAATCGAACCAATGTGATAGAATCTTTACCTCCAGAAAATAAAAGAACTGGCTTCTCGAATTGCGCAGCAACTTCTCTTATAATGTAAATAGCTTCATTCTCTAGCGCATTAATATGTGCCGTATCATTTAAAAGTTCAAGCTGAGGTTGTAATTCTAATTCCGTACTTGTGTTACTCATTATACTTTTCTTAGATAAATTATCTTAATTCTATTCTATCCCTGTATTAACTATGTAATCCACATTCTCTATTCTCTAACACCTTTGTTGGGTCAAAATAGTTATGCTCGTTGGGGAGTTTATATTTTTTTAAATAGGTATCTAGCTGTGTATCGTTCCAGTGATAAAATGGACTCACCTTTAAAACACCATCTTTACTTAGGCTTAAAATATCTAAGCTGTCTCGCAAAGCAGTTTGTCCTTTTCTAAGATTGGTAAACCATACATCTGGTTTAAAATCTGACATCGCCCTTTTAAAAGGCTCTAGCTTCACTTGTTCTGTAAATTCTGCATGCCTAGGATCATCAATTTGCGGTATTCCCATAACTGCATCTCTGTGAGCGGTTGTCTGCTTAGGAACATATAGTTTAATATTCAAGTTCAGTTTTCCTATTAATTCTTCTGCGTGCTTATAGGTCTTAGGCGTATTATACCCAGTATCGCACCAAACTACAGGAATATCATTTCGTACTTCAGATATAGCATGTAAAATAGCCACCTCATAAGGTCTGAAATTGGTCGTTACCACTGGCGCTTGACCATGTTTAACCGCCCATGAAATTATTTCTTCTGGTGGAATACCTTTAAACTGAACATTCAATTTTTGAACTTGTGCGTCTGTTAGTGCCATATTACTATCCCCTTTTATTATTTACCCCACTTAATTAAATTCCAAAAACGCTCATGAAAAAAGTATAAAACCATTTTCGTTACAAAATCAATGGATGCGATTGAGGCAGCAACTGAAATTTCACCAGTAAGTATATAAGATATAATCAAGGTATCTAATGTACCGATCACCCTCCAACTAAAGGCCTTCGCAATACTACGTATAGGTTTTTCAGATGTTTTATCATCTTCGTACGTTGTTTTGCTTTCTTTTTTATTAAAAATAAGTTGATCTGCAATCATCCTTTTATTCAATTTTTATTACCCTACTAATTTAATAGAGTTTTCAAAAATAATATTTATTTCCAAAGTAGTCGGATAAAATCAAAATAAATTTCCATTACCCCATAGATTTAGTAGATTATTAATAAAAAGGCGTGAAAAATTCATATTTCGCAATGTATTTGACAATTGCAAAAAAGAGGTTTAATAAAACTTAAGTATTTATGAGATAATATCCTTCAGCGTGTTATTTCTATAAACATCTAACGCACTGTCACGCACTTGTAGCATTAATTTGTGTACAGAACAAGCTTGTTCATCGGGGCAATCATCACAGCTTTCATAAAAATTGAGACTTACACAAGGTACCATGGAAATAGGACCTTCCAAAACGCGCATTACATCGGTCATAGAAATTTCTTCTGGAGTTTTCAATAAATAATAACCTCCACCTTTCCCCTTTTTAGAACCTAAAAAACCAGTCTTTCTAAGACTTAAAAGAATACTCTCCAAGAATTTCTGGGATATGTTCTCCTTCTCAGCAATTTCTGAAATCTGTACAGGCTTTTTATCTTTTTGTGAAGCTAAATAAGCGAGGGCCTTTAAACCGTATTTTGTCTTTTTGGAGAGCATAATGCTAAGATAGCCAAATATAAAAATATCCCTATTATACTTTAAGTCACAATTTCGACGTTCATACATTCAACCCTAAAAACAAATCATGAAAAAATATTTATTACTATCAATTTTAACAGCATATACTGTGATACTCTCTTCATGTTCTAAAGATGAAGATGGTGTTTCTAACGCTACCGAAGCTCAGATTGTAGGCTCTTGGAACCTTACAGCACTCGAAGCTACAGATGGTAGATCGAACACTACTATCGAAGACACTTCAATACCTGCCACTTTTAATGCTGTTGGTAAAGATTTTGATACTATTGTCACTTTTTCAGAAGAGCCACAAATTGTTACTAGCGAAGGCTCTTACACCACTGTTTTAACGACTACAATAATGGGCCAAACTGAAACAGATGAACAGGATGGGGAAGATTTTTTTCAGTCTAATGAATGGAGATTAGACGGCAGTACGCTATATTTTGGTTCAGGTGATGATGAAGTTGGTTTTACTATAATAGAACTTAATGATTCTAAAATATCTCTTCGCTACAACTTAGATGAAACAGTAGAATCATTTATCGGTACTTCAACCGTTAGCGCAACCTATAACATGACGTTAAGCAAATAAAATTATTTCTTACAAATGAAAAAGCCCGGTATATACCGGGCTTTTTTTATGTTTTGAAATGTTATTACCCTAAGGCTTGCTCAATATCAGCTATGATATCATCTATATGTTCTAAGCCAACCGATATACGCACCATACCATCTGAGATACCGACAGCAGCACGCTCTTTAACACTTAACTTACTATGCGTAGTTGATGCCGGATGCGTTACAATTGTTCTTGAATCTCCCAAATTGGCAGAAAGAGATAATAGTTTTATAGAATCGAAAAACTCTCTACCAGCATCTAAACCACCCTTTACTTCAAATGCTACTACACAACCACCTGCCTTCATTTGCTTTTTGGCGATTTCATATTTCGGATGCGATTTTAAGAATGGATATTTTACCCAATTAATGTTCTCGTTACCTTCCAGATATTCTGCAAGTTTCAGTGCATTTTCACAATGTCTATCTACGCGTACCGCCAAAGTTTCTAAACTTTTAGAAAGTACCCATGCATTGAATGGTGACAAAGCCGGACCAGTTATTCGAGAAAATCGATAGACTTTATCCATCAATTCTGAATTACCAACCGTAATTCCTGCTAGAACTCTACCTTGACCGTCCATTAATTTAGTTCCGGAATGAATTACTAAATCAGCGCCGAACTTTATCGGTTGCTGCAAATAGGGCGTTGCAAAACAATTATCAATAATCAAAATTAGATTATTACGCTTAGCAATCTTTCCTAATTCTTCCAAATCCAACACATCAACTCCTGGGTTGGTAGGTGTTTCAGCATAGATTATTTTGGTGTTGGGAGTGATCATACTTTCAATCTGCTCCAATTCGTCAATCTTAAAATAGGTGTGACTAATATTCCATTTTGGAAAGAAATTAGAAAATAACGAGTGGGTTGAACCGAATATACTTCTAGCCGATAATATATGATCACCACTATTTAAAAGTGCTGCTAATGTTGAAAAAACTGCTGCCATACCCGATGCGAACGCAAATCCGTTTTCGGCACCTTCCATTTGACATACCTTTTCTATAAATTCAGATGAATTAGGATTGGAATATCTAGAATAAATATTTCGCTCTTTCTCTTCTGCAAATGAAGCACGCATATCTTCAGCATCTTCAAACACAAAACTAGAGGTCAGATATAAAGGAACGGAATGCTCTAGATTCTCACTACGTTTTAATTGCGTACGTATGGCGTTTGTTTCAAACTTATTATTGTTCTCTTTCATCTCTATTTTCTTTCCTCTTTATTCCTTCCTATTATTTCGTACCTCGTATTTCTAACCCTTTTACCTTAAATCACCCTTTCTCTGCAATTCTCAAAATATCTCCAAATACTCCTCTTGCCGTTACAGCCGCGCCAGCGCCAGCACCTTGAATTACCAGTGGTTTTTCACCATAAGATTCTGTATAAATCTCAATAATGGAATCTGACCCTTTTATTTGGCCCAGTGAACTTTCTTTTGGCACGGATATTAGTTTCACATCTAACACCCCTTTTTCCTTTTGCAGGTTTCCATGTAAATCACCCACATACCGTAGCACATGGTTTGGCTTTTGATTCTTTTTAATCTCATCGAACTTGGCATCCAACACCTCTAGATGTTCCAAGAAGAAATCCACATTTCCATCTTGTAACTTTTTTGGGATAAGATTATCGATATGAATATCCGAAAATTCATTATGCAAATCCAGTTCACGGGCCAGAATCAATAATTTACGGCCTACATCGTTTCCTGATAAATCTTCCCTTGGGTCAGGCTCTGTAAAACCTTGTTTCATCGCATCTTTTAATATCGATGAAAATGGTATATCAACTTCCGAAAATGTATTAAAAATATAACTTAACGACCCTGAAAACACCCCTTTAATTCTCGTAATATTCTCTCCGGATAAATGTAATAGTTTTATCGTATCAATCAACGGCAAACCTGCACCTACATTCGTTTCATATAGATATTGCTTTTGATTCTTCTGTAGTTCTTCGCGTAATAATTGATAAAAATCGTATCGTAAGGTATTCGCAATTTTATTCGATGATACTAGGTCAAAACCATGCTCTACAAAATCAAAATAATTAGCAACAAAATCACTACTTGCCGTATTATCTATTGCAATAAGGTTTTCTAAATGATGGCGTTTTGCGAAATCAAAGACATCTTGAATTGTATAGGGCTTACCTTTTTGCTTTAGATTGTTTTCCCAATTTTTAGTGATTCCCTTTTCATTCAGTAATATTTTCTTAGAATTTGCGATTCCAAAAACACGTAGATCAAGACTTTTACGTTCCTTAATGGTTTTGGCAGATTTTAATATTTGGTCAATCAAAGTACCACCAACATTACCGTGTCCAAAAATAACTATGTTGATTTTTTTACTGACACCGAAAACTTGACCGTGCATTACATTTACGGCCTTGTGCAAATCTGCCTTTTTAACTACCAAACTTACATTCTTACCCGATATGGTGTTATTGAACAATAAGGGAACAATTTGGTTTTTTATCAACGCGTTAAACGGATTATGAAACGTACTTAAATCTTGGCCCACAATAGAGATGATAGACACATCATCCATCACCGTAATCATATTGACATCCTTAGATTCAAAATCATTACTAAACTCATTCTCCAAAGCCAATTTGGCTCTTTTAGCCTTGTCCTTTTTCACCACTAGCCCAATACCTCTTTCTGAAGAACCTTGAGATATAATACTTACACTGATATTACTAGACTCGAGCGCTTTAAATATTCTGGCATCTACACCAACTTTTCCTAAAAGTCCGCGGCCTTCAATATTGATCATGGCCACATCCTCAATAACAGAAAGTGACTTTATACCTTCCTTACTAGTCTTGGCACTGATTAAGGTGCCTTCATTATCATCATTATACGTATTCAAAATACGCAACGGAATGTTCTTTTCTATAAGTGGTATTATCGTTTTAGCATGTAAAATGGTTGCTCCAAAATTCGCAAGTTCATTCGCCTCGGCATACGAAAGGTTTGAAAGCCTTTTCGCTTCTGGCACATAATCAGGATTTGCCGTATAAATACCATCGACATGTGTATAGTTCTGTAATTCTTCGGCATCTAAAAAATTAGCCAATAATGCTGCAGAATAGTTACTTCCATTTCTTCCTAAGGTGGTTGTCTCACCATCTAGCGTTGAGGAAATAAAACCTGTAACCACAGCTACGGTATCTTTCGGTATCTCTGCAAACTTTAATAAAACTTGCTCCTTAGATTCTGCTTCCAATACTTTAGCATCACCAAAGGTATTATCGGTTCTAATAATCTCTCGTGTATCTACTAGTTTAGCTTTTACGCCTTTTCCAATCAATAATTTGGTAACCAATTTTGCAGAAATAAGCTCTCCATACGCCAAAACCTCATCTTTGATTTTAGCACTATAATCTCCTAATAATGAAACACCTTCGTATAACTTTGCTAAGCCTTTAAACTCTGCTGATAAACTAACATTAGAGTAGGTATGCTTCTGATATTTTTCAAGTGCTTCAAAATCCTTTTTATAATCCTTTCCTTTTGCTGCTTTTTCAAGAATATCCTCTAATTGATCCGTAGCTTTTTCCCTAGCGGATAATACAATGGCTATATTCTCATCATTATTCACCTTCTTTTTGACAATATCCAAAACACGTTCTAGCCCTTCGCCATTGCTTAAAGACTTACCTCCAAATTTTAAAATTTTAATTTTCTTTATGTTGCCATTGGAATTGAAAATACCTGAAAGTAATTTTTCCATTTGGTCGAACTCAATCAAAAAGGCATCATGACCATGCAACGATTGAACCTCACCATACGTAACATTGCTTTTGGCCTGCGCCAATTGCTTAAAAGTATCCTTGTTTTCTTGCGCTGTAAAGAACATATCAGAATCCACACCAATAATATGGATGTTGGTATCACTATTCTGAAGATTATTGAAATTCTGTTCTCCACCTCTCGTAACATCAATCGTTTTTAATAACTGGTTCATCAGCTTATAGGCAGACAATTGAAAACGCTCTTGTAGCTTATCACCATGATGCATTAACCAACTTTCTACATTAAAAACCTTCAATTCCTCATTGGTGCTTCTTTTGAAACGCTCTTTGAAAGATGCCGGAGTTCTATAACATAACATAGCATGCATACGTGCATCATGAACAGGTTGTTTCGAATTCACCAAAAACTGTTCTTGAATTTGGCAATTGGCAATTAACCAATCGGTCGATTTCCAATCAGATGCTACAGGTATTAAATGTTCCGTCAGATTTGGCTTTATTGCCGCCATTTCCCATGCAATTCCGCCGCCTAATGAACCACCAATTATAGCAAATAAACGTTCAATTCTCAGTTGCTCAAGGCCTAACAAAAACAACCTAGCTACATCGCCAGCAACAAAATCCTTATAGTTTTCGATAATGAATTTATCATGGCCGTTTCCGGGAATATTGAACGCCAAAATTGTGTATTTCTGACTATCGATACATTTCTCTTCACCGATAAGTGCAGACCACCAACCATCATCTCCGGTTACATTCGAATTGCCCGTTAAAGCATGATTCACCAAAATAATCGGTGCCGTATGTAATTTCTTCCCGAAGACTTGATAAGACAATTGAATGTCTTGGGTAGCGCCGCTTAGGGTATTATATTTTTCAATCTGTAATTGATGTAACATGTATAGATAAAATAACAAGTGTATGTTGAGTGATGGAGGTTAAGACCAATTACTTTCCCTCCATCATATCAATCTAATCTTATGAAATTAATAGGTAAAATTAAAGACTTTCAAATGCCTGTGCTAAATCTGATTTTAAATCTTCAATATCTTCCAAACCAACAGATAAACGAATTAAATCTTGACCAACTCCTGCATTCTCTTGCTGCTCTGCATTCAACTGTTGATGGGTTGTACTTGCAGGGTGAATAATTAATGATTTCGTATCACCAATATTCGCTAACAATGAAAATATTTTAGTCGCATCGGTTACTTTTTTTGCAGCTTCAAATCCGCCTTTTACTCCAAAGGTAACCAATCCACTTTGCCCTTTTGGTAAATATTCTTTTGCTAAAGCATTGTACTTGTTACTTTTAAGTCCTGGGTAATTCACCCATTCTACTTCATCTCTACCTTCTAACCAAGTAGCTAATTCTAAGGCATTTGCACTGTGCTGCTTGATACGAACCGGTAAGGTTTCCAACCCTTGTATGATCTGAAATGCGTTAAACGGACTCAATGCTCCACCGAAATCACGTAATCCTTCCAATATCAATTTAAAAGTAAAGGCTGCAGCTCCTAAAGCTTCACTATATACCAAACCATGGTACCCCGCAGATGGTTCTGTGAACTCTGGGAATTTTCCGTTGGTCCAATCAAAAGTTCCGGCATCGATAATAGCACCACCTAAAGAAGTTCCTTGTCCGCCAATATACTTTGTAAGTGAATGAATTACCAAGTTTGCGCCATACTCAATCGGATTCAATAATACTGGTGTCGCCACTGTGTTATCAACTAAAAAAGGAACACCTGCCGCTTTCGATTCTTTTGAGATTGCTTTCAAATCCAACACATCTAATTTCGGATTCCCTAAAGATTCCACAAAAAATGCTCTAGTATTATCTTGAACTGCATCCTTAAAATTTTTGGCATCAGAAGCATCTACAAACGTAGTTGTGATTCCGAATCTTGGCAGTGTTACATTCAATAAATTAAACGTACCGCCATATAAACTGCTCGATGCCACAATATGGTCACCTGCTTTCAATAAAGTCAATAATCCTGTTGAGATTGCCGCTGTACCCGATGCGAATACTACCGCACCTATACCACCTTCTACAGCTGCCAATCTATCTTGTAAAATTTGATTGGTCGGGTTGTTTAAACGCGTATAAATAAAACCAAGTTCTTTTAATGAAAAAAGATTGGCGGCATGATCCGTATCGTTAAATACATAGGATGATGTCTGGTAAATAGGCACAGCCCTTGTACCACCATTGGTGGTTGTA